>Ga0209700_100242_pt1 | contig 93992 bp, 43 predicted proteins | sample SiratroredBW_FD_187528 | JGI IMG/M metagenome (GOLD analysis project Ga0209700, IMG submission 187528) | Root nodule microbial communities of legume samples collected from California, USA - Siratro red BW (SPAdes) (version 2) | ecosystem: Host-associated > Plants > Roots > Nodule | place: USA...
CTTAAAAAAAAAAAACAAAAAAAGTATTTATTGAAAAAGTAAAATGATTTATTTTATAAGTTGAATTTAGTTTTTAAATAAGTTAAAAATTACCTCTTAAATGTATGAGATAGTTTTCGTAAATTAATTTCATAAAATAATTTTAATTTTGAAAAACAATTTATTATTTATAAATTTTTTGGATAAGGTAATTAATTTTTATTTATTTTTATAAGTATTTATTTTAAATGTCATCTAACTATAATTTTAATAAATAGTAATAATATCAACAACATAAGAAAGAGTGATTCTTCCTGCACCTCCATGGTGACTTCCTGCACCTCCATAATTTAAAAATATTCCCATTTTAGCCTTGTAGAAAAGACGAAAATAGCCTTCATGTTATTTATTTTTTTCTACTTTACGGGTTGCACAAACCACAATACAATTAAAAAATAAACACATTGCGAGTTGTACAACCTGCAATTATATTTTCTGCACCTTTTACATTGCGGGTTGTACAACCCGCAATATAAAACTTTTTTTTAAATACATTGCGGGTTATACAACCCGCAATACAAAATTTTTTTGAAAAAAATTTGCATTGCGGGTTGTAGAACCCGCAATGTATTTAAAAAAAATTATGTTACTGGTTGTAGAACCCGTAATGTATTTAAAAGAAATTTTGTGTTGCAGGTAGTACAACTCGCTGCTTTATTACCTTAGTTTTACACTTAAGGGTCTCCACCTCGATCCTGGACACCAACACTTTATGTGCTTGTTTCGCTACTAAACTAATTTTTTTGAAATATTTGTTTTTATTATAAATTAAATTATTTATAGCTATAAATTATTTTTTTTACTTTTTATTATAAGAAATTTTTTTTGAAATATTTGTTTTTATCATAAAATTAAATTATAAAAAATTATTTATAGCTATAAATTGAATATTTGTTTTTATCATAAATTAAATTATAAGAAAAAAATTTGAAATATTTGTTTTTATCATAAATTAAATTATACAAAATTATTTATAGCTATAAATTGAATATTTGTTTTTATCATAAATTAAATTATAAAAACAAATATAAATTTTGAAATATTTGTTTTTATCATAAAATTAAATTATAAAAAATTATTTATAGCTATAAATTGAATATTTGTTTTTATCATAAATTAAATTATAAGAAAAAAATTTGAAATATTTGTTTTTATCATAAATTAAATTATAAAAAATTATTTCTAGCTATAAATTATTTTTTTTTACTTTTTATTATAAGAAAAAATTTTGAAATATTTTTTTTTATAATTTAATTTATGATAAAAACAAATATTCCAAAAGTTTAGTAGCAAAACAAGCACACATAAAGTGTTGATGCCTAGGATCGAGGTGGAGACCCTTAAGTGTAAAACTAAGGTAATAACCACCACTACACCACAACAGCGGGTTGTACCACCCACAACACAAAATTTCTTTTAAATACATTGCGGGTTCTACAACCCGCAATACAAAATTTTTTTGAAAATAATTTGCACATTGCGGGTTGTAGAACCTGCAATGTATTTAAAAAAAAATATGTTGCGGGTTGTAGAACCCGCAATGTATTTAAAAAAAGTTTTATAACCCGCAATGTAAAAGGTGCAGAAAATATAATTGCGGGTTGTACAACCCGCAATGTGTTTATTTTTTAATTGTATTGCGGTTTGTGCAACCCGCAAAGTGGAAAAAAATGAATAACATGAAGACTATTTTCGTCTTTTCTGCAAGGCTAAAATGGGAATATTTTTAAATTATGGAGGTGCAGGAAGTCACATGGAGGTGCAGGAAGAATCACTCCATAAGAAAGGCACGGGCCTAATACAATATAAGAAGGCCTGGCCCAAGACCAAACACCAAAGAGCAAGCAGTAGATGGAAAGGACTTAAAACTATACGCTTCGGCCCAAAAGGGCCCAATAAGAGGCTCTGCAGCTCCTAAACCCTAAATACAGAGTCGCAAGTATTCTTATTTGCGCTTTTGGTGATTGTCTTTTAGTTCTGAACGGAAGAGCACCGGCGCAGCTTCCCTGAGGCTTCTCTTCTCTGTTGGTAAGAATAGTTTCCTCAAAGCTGGTTCCGTTTGAGTGCGTGATCTAGTTTTTAGCCGTAACGATAATTGATTGACTCTGATTGCAATTTGCTTGTCAGTTAGTGAGTATGGTGAGGGTTAGCGTGTTGAACGATGCTCTGAAGAGCATGTACAATGCCGAGAAAAGGGGGAAGCGCCAAGTCATGATTAGGCCATCCTCCAAAGTCATTATCAAATTCCTTTTGGTCATGCAAAAGCACGGTATATCTCAGTTATTAAACTTTTGTTTTTTTGTTCCCTGTGATGATCTAGCTTCTGTGTTGAATTATTGTTGCGTTCCGGTGCTTTACGGTGCAGGATACATCGGAGAGTTTGAGTATGTTGATGACCATAGGGCTGGTAAAATCGTGGTTGAGTTGAACGGTAGACTGAACAAGTGTGGGGTTATTAGTCCCCGTTTTGATGTGGGTGTCAAAGAGATAGAACCCTGGACTGCTAGGCTTCTCCCCTCCAGACAGGTCAGTTAACTTTATATATTTTTATGCATTTTGTGTTCTGTTCAAATGCGTGTTTCTATGAACCCTAAACACAACATGATGCTTGCATAGTGCCATAGAATTAAAACTTAATTCGTTATTTTCTTGTGGGGATTGAAATTCTTCAGTGTTGTGAAATTTTTATGTGAAGATTGAGTTAGATTGGTCAAGGCTATTTGCTAATGTTTTTTTTTTATCTGGCGGGGTTGTGACATTATCTCCCTAACATGATATTAACGATTGAATTATATGAGATTGGTTACTGTGTGATGTTGAATACTCATGGTTCCTGTGGTTATGCCTGACCTTTTGATTTATACTAATTATGCAGTTTGGGTATATTGTTTTGACAACCTCTGCTGGCATTATGGATCATGAAGAGGCCAGGAGGAAAAATGTTGGTGGTAAGGTCCTTGGTTTCTTCTACTAGGTTATTTTCAATCGAGGATGGAAGTGATTTCAATTTTGAGATTCACCGGTTGCAATGGAGGATATGCTAGTCCCCTAGTTATATCAGCATAGCAGATGTTTTGTGATGCTCTTTATTTTGTTTGCAAAATCTTTTATATTGGTAACTGAAACTTTTATGTTTTCTTTATCATTATTTTTCTTATACCGAATTGTAAGACCTTTGATTAGAAACTTGAAGCGCAGCGAAGTTTGTGGTTCTGTGGATTAGTTATAGTTTCATATCGCGTGAATAGATTGAACTTTGAAATTAGTTTATTTATGCTTCCAGAAAAAAAATAACTTGTCCTAAAAACACTATTAGATTATGCTGATTCTAATTGATATTAAAATGAGTTTCTCAAGATATTTTCAATCTTTTCAGCTAATGAATACAGTGAATTAAAAGCTTTTCAACTATTAATTTTTAACTCGAGGGCCGTATTCACAGTAGTAGACTATCAATTAGTTCGGGAAAAGTGTTATCCCTCATATATTTGTTGTTATAGTTATGGTCTCATCAAAGAAGTGTACATCTCTTGCAAAGGGCGGACTAACATAGTCCTTGGATAAACTTTTTGGTGACATTTGTGCTTATAATTTCCATATCACCATACTATACTAGTTGTAGTCTAATGTCCGATGAACGTAGTTGTTTTCAGTTATTATTTTAAATTCTTTGTAAGTTGTGACGGCCTGTGATATGGTCAAATTCTCCTACGAAACCAATTCTACTTTTGTGGCTATTGTGGTGGGTTGGATGGGTTTGTCATTGGGCGAAATTGGAAGGTCTGTTAAACAGAAATATAATAAATAGAGAATAGTGACATGTAATAAAGATAATAAAACAGAAAGCAACAAATTAGTCTATCTGAGAAACGTTTTGTAATTTTCAGGAAAAACAATTTCCGCGACTAAGTGAATGAGGGTAATGGTCAGCAAACTTTATTTTGTTGTTTTAAGTTTCTTATAAATGGACTTGTTTATGATTAAAATTAAGTAAGCTATAGTGTTGAGAAAATAAATATAATAAAATTAATTTAATGTGGGACTTATTTAATATTAATTTTATATAACTTTTGTAAATCGATTCTTGTATACTATTTTCGCTTTTATGTTTTATTTTCTATGATTGACTGACCAATTCCTTCAGAAAGCAGCCCGGAAATATTTTTTTTTCTGAAAAAATAGTTATATTTTTGTATTTTACATGAAAGTATAAATTCTATAATAGTTTTAGTAATTTGGTATTTGTATATCCATTAATAATAAGTTTTTTTTCAAATGTTCTATTGAAAAGTCGTAAGTAAATAGTTTATTCTCAAATAAATATGATATTAACTCTTGTTGACGCACTATTCCATTTGACTCGCTCAGATAAAGTGATTAAGGTAAAAAGCATACCCAATATCTGAAATTTGGTTACTTTTATAGGTCGTGTTTGGTATAAGATTGGTTAAGAAAATGCAATATGTTTTTCATGATAGATTATAGTTTCTGGTTTCCAAATGATAGATAACTATTCCAAATGCAATATGTTAAGAAAATGAAATTTGGTTTCCAAATAACTTCAATGGTTAAAGGCTTATAGTTATGTGGTAGATGTTGGATTTTGAACCTTGGGCTAATGGTTGTGATTATTTTGGACTTGTTGGGACTAACTGTGCTTGGGTTGAGCCAACTCTAAAATATTGTGGCCACAACACGAGGTGCCACTGATTTATCGATGCTTAGAGTTTAGTTTATTGATGCTTAGAGTTTAGTACTACGTCTGACACAAGTCAGGTCTAGAAAAGTAGTTATCCTAATTGATAAGTTATGGTGATAGGAGATTCTAATTTGCTAATGTTTTTGGTTGTTAGATCTAGAAAATATTTTAATGTAAAAATCATATTTATAAATAATTTAAGCATACATTATTTTTTATTAAACAATGTTTCTCCTGACGTTAAAACTTATGGATTCATGATCATTATGTAAGTTTCCACCACAAAGTTAATCTTTTTGAGTTGGCTCAACCTGTGACAAGAAGCATGTCTTGCAAAATCAACATTAATGGATCCAACTGCGATCATATTTGTGTCTAGCTGCGATCAAATTATTGGGCGGAAAGAATGGATCTAATATTGGAGGATAGGTGGAAATTGAAGTTGTGTTGGTGATGCTGTCTACAAGTGCACAAGATGTAGGGATATTAAACTGCTGTATTCTTATCTTAAAATCAAAAAATTGGAAAATGTCACATGAAAACTTGTCTGCCTGTCTGTTTCAAAATCCCAAGGATTTCAACCCACACAGCTCACGTCTACATCCAATACGCTGGAAAGGAACATTTGGGCCTCTTGTATGTTTTTACAAATACAACAAACCAAAATTAAGGTTATAATTTTTTTTTTCTACTTTTTATCTTATGGCTTTAACTAAAAGTTGGATAATGATATCTCCCGCAAGTTGGGAACGGAAAACAAACATAAATTTTAGGGGTATGGGACAGGGATATGGGTTTATATCGATAGCACGCTATAATACAGAAATACAAATTTTACTATAATACAAAAAATATGAACATTAAATCTATAATACAGAAATACAAATTTCACTATAATACAAAAAATATGAACATTAAATGCAGAACAAAACTGTAACACAAAAATATGCACACATATTTGGTAAATTTTTGTATAGTATTCTTTCTTTTAAGAGTTTTTGTTTGGACTAGAGAGTTGATTTGAGGGAGTTAATTTGAGATAAAAGTGTGTTTTGATTGAGGAAAAAATAGTAAGAAATGAAAAAAAAAATTTATAAAAGTTTGTGAATGATGTAATAGGTATAGTTGATAAAATAAACTTTTTAATAGATGAGATAAGATTAGGTATAATTTACAAATAAAATTAAAGTTAAAAATAAATTATTATTGTTAATATTATTATTTTATTTTATAAATTTATTTTAATTTTATTATTTTTATTATTTATTTCCAATTTTATTATTATTTTAAAATTATCTTATTTTTATTATTATTTTATAATTTATTATTAATACTTTTCAATTTTTTAGTTTATTAATATTTATAATTTTATTATATTTATGTATTTATTTAAGTATTTAACATGAAAAATATAAAAAAAATAATTAATTTTTATTTAACATTCTTATTTTATTATAAATTTAATTATTATATATTTTCCAATTATTTATTATTTTAAAATAAAAAATTAAACATTTCTTATATTTTATTAAATTCATTTATTTATTTAATTATAAAAATAAAACTTTCTTCGCAAATCGTTCATCCTACAAAATTAAATTTTCATTTGTGAACCTTATTATAATATATTACAAATAATTTTTAAGTAAGAGTCTCATTGATTTGATTAGGTTGAGTTTTTTTCAAAATTATTAATCAATCCAAGGGCCGGGTTATGTTATGATAGGTGTCATATAAACTCAATCGAGAATGAGTTAGGATTGAAATTGGTCAATGGATACAAAAAAGTAAAAATTATTTGCCAATTAATTTTGGTAATCTTTTAATATTTATATTATATACATATACATATATATATATATATATATATATATATATATATATATATATATATATATATATATATATATATATATATACTAAATTAAACCTTAAACTAAAAAAATTATATAAATGTGAGAAAACATAAAATTATTTTTATCTTTAGAACTTGTTTTCATAATGTTTGTTATTGAAACTCGACGTTATTTATTTTTCAGAATTAATTCTTATAACTATTATGGAAAACATAAAGAAAGAAAATAATTTTTAAACCATCATATTTATGCTAAAACTAATATAGTTTTCTTAACTTTTAAAACATGCATTACACATTCATTATAAAATTTTATTTACCAAATATATTTCTATAAGTATAAAACAGTTAAAAAAATGTTACTTTTAAAGGAATATTAAATAAAATCGGGTTGGATAACGTAAAATATAACTTGAACCCACCTAAAAATTGGCTCAATTTTCAAATTTAAACATATCAATAAGTTAAATTGAGTTAGATGATGTCCACCCTTAAAATAATAAACATCATCCTTAATAAGTAAGATCATGATTCTAAAATAATCTCACATTTAAATAATTTTACTTCCAATTCAATATAAGATTTCTCCCTTAAAATGTAAGATGGTGACATTTTACTAAAAAATATATGATATTAACAAAAATAATAGTAAGACGATCATACTCAATATAACACCCAAAGAGATATTATCCCTCAACTACAATAGTGATGGATAATTAATTTAATATCCATAGTTTGACTTGGTCTTCAATTTAGCACCATCTTTGACTGGTGTTATATTTACTTAAGACAACGTCAATGATAATTAATGTACTTAATAGTCATGGTTTACTTATTATTTAATTTTGACTATTAAATTTTCATTATGCATTGGCTTCTGACTTTCTAAATCTACATGCACATTCATTTCTCATTCTCATTTCTTTGATTTTTCTTCCCCTCTGCCTCACCCAAAACCTACCTCCATCCCAACACATAACCATATCCTTCGTTGTGTTACAATTAACATCACTAATTTCCTTGGCTTCTTTTTATAGTTTTTTTATTAATGTAATTTTGTTTTTTCAGTCTAATATGGTCTCCATTTTTTTGCTGAATTTTTCTGTGGATTTGGGTTGTGGTTTGTTTTTGCTCTCATAATTGATACTATAATATATGTTATTGTTTTGTGAATTTTATATTGATAACTTGTTCCACAGTAGGTATCTCCCTAAGTTCTGTTATTTTTTTAATATATTTTTTTGTGAGTTAAAGGTTATTTGTTCTTGGTTGAATTTTGGTATGTCTAGTTATTTTTGGTGACTCCAACTATTGATACAGGAATTTTGTTTTGTATGTCTTGTTGTGTTTTGGTGTGTTTTAGTAAAAGTTTATGTTTAAATATTGCTTGAATATTATTCTACATTTTTTTCAAAATTTATATATGAGTAAGGGTAGAAGTACAATCGGTTTCTAGTTATTGAATTTAACATCATCACTATGCTTTGCAGTATTTAATTAAAATAAATCATTAATATTATATTTTCTTATAATCATGAATTATCTTATACTTAAAATAATGAACTTTTATAATAAATTTCACAAAATTAATTCACTGATTGTCTAAAATGATTGATATAGCAATATATTAAGGTTAAACTTGAAAGAATTTATTTTATAATTTTTGAAATAATTGCAATACAAATAATTCTATTATTATTATTATTATTATTATTATTATATATGAAAATGTGAAAGTGAAAACAATAATTCTAATACATGTGTTTTAAATCAGAGTGATGCTGGAATTATAATAACCGTAATTAATGCCCTGTCCTTGTTCCCTTTATACACACACCCCTTCAATCAGAGTGTGTTTCTGTTTGGGAGCTTTATACACAAACACACTCATCCACCACACCCTTCTTCCACTTCAACTACATTTCTCTCTTTCAGATCCAAAACCTTTTTCTTTTTCTTATTTCCACTTCTTCAATTCCCCTCTTTCTCCACACCAAGAACAATCTTATTCTCAAATCCCCACCATTTCCTTTTTTCTGTCTCTGTTTATTATTTTTTATCCATCCCCTTTAGCCCCCTTAGTGATTATCGCCACAAGATTATTTTTTTTCGCTGGCTCTCTGCTTAATTCATTAGACTAGCTCCTTCTCCTACGTGATCTGTAACTGGGCATTTACAACTACCCTTTTGGTACTTCCGCCAAATTCTCTATGTTGCTCTTGTTTCTACTTCCGAATTCTCCGTCCCTTATACAGTGCTGTGTAGTGTAGAGTGCGTTCCTTTGTTGCAATCGTGGTTGCTATTTTAGTCACAAATTTTACTGGGTCTACCTTCGTATTATTGAGCTCTAAAAGTTCTTTTTTTGTTCTTCTTAATTTATCCTCTTTTTGCACTTTTCCTTTACTTTTGCCTTTTGATCATCCCTCGTGATCCGGAGATTCTTGTGCCATTCTAAATTAACTGGAGGTGGAGTTGGGTGATTTGAATTTGGGTTACGGGTCAGGAGGTTGTTCGATCATTAACGAGTTTTATGCTTAGTTTCCAATATGCCTCATGATCAGAGAAAAAAGGTACAGTTACTCGATCAACATAACATAACCGCACACTTTTTAGTAGATTTATGTTTATGTAGAATTAGCATGGTACACTTTTGTGAAGACAATGATTAATCCTTGCTTTGTGATTTCTTCGTTTATACATAGTTTAGGTAGGATTTGTACCCTTTGTATTGAGATAGGGATAACATCTTTACATTCTCTCTTTCTCCATCAAATACATGGCTTATTAACTAGAAATCACTGATCGTTTTGGTCTGCTTTAACTTTCTTTTTATGTTGGGAGTTTGAGCAATACTAGGTTGGCTATCAATGGCTTAACACGTTCATCATTTACTGGGCTTGGTACCGGGTGTGACAAGATCTCAATTGATATTTTCAAACAACCATCAATGTATACATTTTAAATTAGATACACGCTCTTGATGTACAATGGCAATAACAAAGTTTGAACTAGGATCTTGTGCAACAAGATTTGAAATTAGCTCAGTTTTTTAGTTTACTCTCTATGTTATTACTAACTTCTCTCTTCTCTTTTTACCTTTTTTAGTCTAATTTATTTGAATAAATTATGCTTATTTAATTTATAATTTTAAACATTAATTATAAACATTTTCCCTTTAATTCAATTTTTTCTAGATTTGAAACATGCATACATTCTACAGTTTCTAAACGTTTTATTTTTTAATTTTAATCTGCTCTTTTTAAATTTTACCAAAACTTTAGAGCCCCGTGCAATATTTGAAATACTTATTTACTACAACCAGAATAAGTATGCCGGTAGTCTTAGTATTGCTTTTTCCTTTGCCCCTTGTTATATTTTAACTGGGTACTTCAAATTGTGCTTTCATGAATAGTTTTGTGAAAACCTACATGAAACAAATAGAGCTTCTGTCTGCTTCATTTCCTTTTTATCTGTAAATTCATTTTCTTATACTTAAACTCTCTAGAAAAGAGAATTCTACTTACTGTTAGAGGAATGAGTCTAATGCACTCTGGGTGAGTTATAAAATCTCATGTATAAATTAACTAAAGTTATATCCATTGTCTAAAAGCTGTTGTCTAGCTTTATTTTTTTTCTGTTTGTATATATGAACACAAACTATAGATGTTGTGCTTGCTACTTGTATTAGGTATGAAACCTCATTCTGGTTTCATGTGTGTTGCTGCTCATTTAAATCATGGCTTTGGCTTTACTTGTTATCTTCACGCAGAGTATAATTTGTTGTGTTTATGCAGTCATCTGTAGATGTAGACTTCTTTACAGAATACGGCGAAGGCAGTAGATACAAAATAGAGGAAGTAATTGGTAAAGGAAGCTATGGTGTTGTTTGCTCTGCATATGATACACACACAGGAGAGAAGGTTGCAATAAAGAAAATCAATGACATATTTGAACACGTCTCTGATGCTACCCGCATTCTTCGTGAGATCAAGCTTCTTAGACTCTTACGCCATCCTGATATTGTGGAGATCAAGCATATTTTATTACCTCCTTCTAGAAGGGAATTCAAAGATATATATGTTGTTTTTGAACTTATGGAATCCGATTTACATCAGGTCATCAAAGCAAATGATGATTTGACTGCAGAGCATTACCAGTTTTTTCTCTATCAGCTTCTTCGAGGCTTGAAGTATATACACACAGGTTATGATCTTTATATTTCGCTAACTTTTATTTTGAATTTCTTAATGTACCTTTTTCATAGTTAATGTTTTATACAAGAACTAGTTGCTAAATCACATGACCATTGTGGCTGATTTAAACTTGTTAATGGGTTTGTAGCAAATGTTTTTCACCGAGATCTGAAGCCAAAAAATATTTTAGCAAATGCTGACTGCAAACTGAAGATTTGTGACTTTGGTCTTGCCAGAGTGGCTTTCAATGATACACCAACTGCTATATTTTGGACAGTAAGAATCTTTTTCCTATCAAATACTCACCTTAAACATAGTTTTCCTTCACATGTTGTTTATGCTCACCACTTGTTTCCTCACAGGATTATGTTGCTACACGGTGGTATAGAGCTCCGGAATTGTGTGGATCTTTTTTCTCCAAGGTTCAATATCTGTTGCCTTTTTTATCCTGGATCACTGCTCTCTTTATCTTATACTCATCATTGCTTGGAATATAAAAGTTGGAAACATGCTTTCCTTCCCCCACATCCTTCTTGTCTCTTTCCTCAAGCCAATATGCTAGCATTCCAGGAATTGTTTGGAATTTTATGTTTTTTAACTGCTGTTAACTTATAAGGGGCATACTAAAGAACCTGGGTTGAGACTTGAGATATTTCATCAATGTTTGTTTCATATGCTAATATTTTCCAGTTGAAAAGGTTTAGCTTGACACTTGAATCATTATTGGTTATGTGTTGTTTACTTTTTAGTCAAACAAAGGAAATGAATGTTTGTGAAATGACGATGGATAATTGATGTTGTTACAATATCCTTTTCTTTCAGTATACCCCAGCTATAGACATATGGAGCATTGGCTGCATTTTTGCAGAACTTTTAACTGGGAAACCTCTTTTCCCAGGGAAGAATGTTGTCCATCAATTGGACCTCATGACTGATTTTCTTGGAACACCCTCTCCTGAAGCCATCGCCAGGGTCTGTTGTTCATTTTCCATTCCTTCTAGCAAATTTGTGTCCTTAATTTTGTTACTTATATGACTTTGGCAGTATATTAACAGGTACGGAATGAGAAAGCTCGGAGATACTTGAGTAGCATGCGTAAGAAGAAGCCAGTTCCTTTCTCTCAAAAGTTTCCTAATGTAGATCCCCTTGCTCTTCGGGTGTTGGAAAGAATGCTGGCATTTGAACCTAAGGATCGACCTACTGCTGAAGAGGTTAAATTTCCATCCATCTGTTACCTTTCCACACATGAAATTTAGTTTTAATCAGAATACTGTTTATGATATAATTAGGCTCTAGCAGATCCATATTTTAAAGGCTTGGCCAAGGTTGAGAGAGAGCCTTCTGCTCAGCCAGTTACCAAGATGGAGTTTGAATTTGAGAGACGTAGGATAACAAAGGAAGACGTGCGAGAGCTTATATTCCGAGAGATTCTGGAGTACCATCCAAAGATGTTAAAAGAACATCTAGACGGAGAAGAGCCAACAGGATTCATGTATCCAAGGTACTATTGTCCGAACCTGCACTGAAATTTCTTTTTCACTTCTGACTCTTTTGCACGAGTTTGAGCACTTGATGAGATATGTAAATTCAACATGGAGTGATATACTATATGACAGTCAAATAATAACATTTGGTCAACCTTTTTGTTCTACCCTTTATCTAATTTCATATATAGGTGCTTCGAGGATTTATTCTTCTCCACTTGTTCTGCATTTTCCCCTTCTTCTAATGAATTCCCTGTTTACCATAAGATAGAATTTGATTGTTGTGAACCATAAAACATCTTCATATAAAGATTATACCTTTTTTCCTCCACCCAGTTAAGTTGTTCTGCTCTAGATCATCAAGCATCATAAACATTTCCTTTGGATACCTACTTTTTAATGTTGTTAATGAATACTTTTTAAAACTTTACCTGGAGTTCACACTTGTTGAAACATAAGTTTAATTGCAATTTCATGCTTATATAGTCATGTAAATTTTTAATCCTACTTTATATAGTATATCACTTCAGCTTTTTCTTTTATGCTAACACCTATTTCAAATAGTGCTGTGGACCACTTCAAAAAGCAATTTGCATATCTTGAGGAGCACTATGGAAAAGGTGGAACTGTTACTCCACCTGAGAGGCAACATGCATCATTACCCAGGTATCCTAATTTTTGGTAATGGTTTCTGGAAACATGGTTTTTGTCTTTGGCTATTGCTCTTTTATCTTGTCAGTGTACCCATTTATTTTCTCTTGAACTGCACGCCAACTGTGCTGATTTGAGACTGTAAATGCAGGCCATGTGTGTTGTATTCAGATAACTCTAGGCAAAACATGGCAGTGGTTGCAGATGATCTCTCCAAGTGTAGCATCAAAGAAGTTGACAAGCCAGCCATAGCCAAGACTGGTGGTCTCCCAATGACCAGGCTTCCTTTACAAGCTCCTCAAAATATTCAAGGTGTGATGACTGGTCGTAGTATGTATTTTGCTTCTTCATTTCCCTCTTTCTTTCCTGATCTCATATATGTGCAAGACAGACATTGTCTTCAAAGAGTGTTTGTTCATAGTCTTGTTACATACCCAATAAGAAGTATGTTTCTGGTTGTGTGAACTTGTTCTTGCTTCTGTCACATGATGGGAATTATGTGTGAATGGCTGAAAACAGTAGGACTTGTATTCCTGAAAGTGGATTTTTTTAGATTCTTTTGATGAGTGTATTTCAAGCTTGCTTCTTGCTGATTTCCTTCACATGCCTCAGGTGTTGCTCCACGTCCCGGAAAAGTTGTAGGTTCGGCATTGCGTTACAACAACTGTGGGGTGGCAGTTACAACTGAGACTGAGCAGCGGAGGACGGGTAGAAATCCATCTGTTTCGTCCAAGTATGCTGCTCAAAGCTGTTCTTATCCAAGAAGAAACCCAACCTGTAAAAATGAGAGGGCAGTTGAAGGAATTGAAGGTACTAATGGACTTCAGACAAAGCCTCAATATCTGGCACGCAAAGTTGCTGCTGCTCAAGGGGGACCTGGTGGTAGTTGGTATTGATTTTGGAAATGTTGAATTTGTGCCCTGCAATTGCTTTGTGCCATCATATTAGGGTTTCCTGTTCACACAGAACCAGATAGATCAATCATCTGAATTGAACAAAGATAAGAGTGGCCACAGCATCAACGATATCAAACAGTGAGAGAGCTAAAGGGATTATAATCTAAAGAATTCTCTAGCTGATGTTTTATTAGATCTTGCAATTTGCTTCAGCAATTTGATGTTTGGAAGGTTCAACATGGTGCAATTCTTGGTGTCTAAATCGTTAGCAACAGAGAAGGAATGACCTGAAAAGCATGGAATGAAGGCAGTGCAGCTGCTGCTGCATATTTGTGTTCATTTGCAGAATATATTTTGGGCAGCTTCTGGTTTGAAGTCTAGTCAAAAAATCCCATCTTTCTCTGTTTCTTCAGGTCAGGTTGAGGCTTGCTCTCTTCCAATCTATACCTTCTCCTTTTACTTTTTAACTAGATCAGGAAGAGTTTAATTATTAATTTGTATCCTTAATTGTTAATTGAATGAAATAACGTAAACTGTCTTAAATTAATTATATATGTATAAAATTATTACTTTTGTCATTAGTATTTCTGAAATGTATTTTAAATTAAATGGAATGAATTTGGAATTATCACAGCCAATATTCCCATTTCTGGTGCATAAAATGGGTAGCACGCATGAACACCCTAATTAACCAGAACCACGCCTTCACAAAACTTATGTATATACGTTGATGTTTTCTTACATTAATTTAATTAGCATTAAATATTTATTTTAATAATTTAAACAATTTAGCACCAATCTCTATATTACTTATTGAAATTAAGCTATAGTTTCAATAAAATGACGGTACACAGAAACATATATAGTACAATAATTTTAAATTTTGTCTTATTTTATTTGTAGTTTGAATCACATTAGAATGAAAATATATCCAACCGTATACTCTAAGGTTTATGCCCCAATGACACAACCTGATTATGTAACTTGCAATCCACAAACAAAATTTGGCAGTGCTATAAATTAACAAAATGTTAGATTGGGTTTCTTCTAAGGAAGAAATTGGCATTAAGAGTCAAATGGCAATTAATTAGTTAATGGCAATTAATTAGAGGATGTGTACTATGTCACATGATAATGTCAAATATTATATCTACAAGCTTTCATGCTCTATCCAATTAATGTTTGGTGATAAGATTATTAGGTGCCAAACTTTCATGCCAACCATACAAAATAAGTTTTTACCATCACAAAAAAAAAAATACTAGAACTAATTTATCATTTTGAAAATAAAACATTAAAACCAGATTTAAAAAATATAAAAATAAAAAAGTTCTTTTCCATTAAAATAAATATTTAACATAATTGTGTATCTAAGATTTGAATATCAATTATTTATTTACTATTTAATTTAAAATAAATTATTTAATTGAAAAGGAAAAAAAAAATAAAGTTAACGTGCACCAAAAATTAAATTGCTGTGTTATTTCCTCCCAAATTGGACAATTATTTTTTAAGAAGAAATTTGACAATCATTGATTCCTAAATCTATTGTCATGTGTGCGCCACCTTTGACAAAGCTCGATGCATCCACACATGAAATAACACACTCTTTTCCTGTTTCTTTAGTGTTGTTCAATTTTTTTTTAAGAAATATAATGTATATTTTTTAACTTTAATAACATATCTATGAAATTTTCTTTTTTCTTTTTAACATCACAATAAATACATATAGCCAAATTAATAAAAAATTTGATGAAAGATAGAAGTATAAATAATAATGAAAAGATAGTTAATGTTTTTTTATTTTCCAAATGATAATCAAGCAAAAATAGAATTTAAAAAAACAGACATTTGAAAAGGAATAAGTAGTGTAGAAGCAAGAACCAATAATATTTTTCTCACATTGCCAAATCTCTGTTGTATATTATAACATTAACCAATATTATCTCTAGTTAGTAGTCTTCTGTTTCTATTACTGCAATGGTTAAAGGATATAAAGCAGTGTATATTATTACCATCACCATTAAAGTTATTATTATCATTTAAAATAAAAGTTTAAATTTTATGTATCCATAACTTGCCAACAAATTAGCTTCATATAATCTCTAATTCTAAAATTCTAATAAGAAACCTGCAGAAAATCTACCAAAAGAAAGCAACCTTAACCCTTTGGGCAAGTTAGAGTGTGAAGTGACTTCCAAAATCGGCGGAAAGAGAAGCTTCAAGTTATTAATATCATGCCATACCACACCATAGACGTGCCCCCAAAGCTTTGCCATTCTCATTCTTCTATAAAACTCTCCTTCTCTAATCACACTTCTATACAACCTTCACTATATATCACATATAACACAATCACCTTTTGTGAACCTTCAACATAAGTTAAACATTGCAGCTAGCTACTTCAAGACTTGTTGCAATGGAAGGAGCAGGAAGCATTCATGTAGAAGTGGATGAACTCCAAAAGATGAGGCTCAGCGAAACCATCAGCATAGGCACCACCATGTTTGAGCCTCGTGGCCTCAGCAGCATAGACAAGTTGGACAGCAACAACCATGCCAATTCTGTCTCTCCAACAACCTCAGCACCAGAAAAGAAGCTCACCCTTTTTGCCCTCCAGCTTGCAGTGCTTGAAAAAGCAGCAACCGGGTTGGGAACCCTCGGTTTCATTTGGGCAACCGTTGTCCTTCTCGGTGGTTTCGCCATCACCTTAGAAAAAACCGACTTCTGGTTCATCACCATCATACTTTTAGTTGAAGGAACCAGGATTTTCAGCAGGAGCCATGAACTTGAATGGCAGCACCAAGCCACATGGTCTATCACTGAGGTAGTTGTAATCAATCCCCTTTACAAAAAATACTATTAGAGATTTTCAAAATTAACAAAATGTTCTATCTTTCATTAAGTATATAGCATCCTGCAAAGACTTTGCTAATACACATCTTATTGCATGCAAGTTGTATAGAGAGATTATATCTAAAAGGCTTAAACTTACCCATGTTGAAAGCTTGCGTTTTTTTTTTTAAAAAAGTTCCTTTCTATTGGAAGACCATAAATATTAATACTTTTTGCTTTGATATTTCTTATTTGATTCAGAACCATCACCACCAGTATGTTGCAACTGATGCTACCCCAACAAGGACACCAACTAGGATGTGGGTTAGCTCAGATGTTCCACTCCTACCATATGCTAAATGGTTTTTCCTTTCAAGGCATGTTAGTAGGCTTCTCTATTGGCTACAGCTTCTTTCTGCAACAGCTTGTGTGGTCCTCTCGTTGATAAAGCTCGTCATGCATAACTACGGAGAGGTGGCAAAGGGAGACACTGACAAGAGGAACCGCAAATCTGCTCTCTCCATCTTCTATGCGTTGGCTCTTGCTGAAGCTTTGCTGTTCCTGATGGAAAAGGCCTACTGGGAGTGGCAAGTCAGCTATTTGAAGCTGTTGGAAGAGGTTAACAAGGAGTGTGAGTTGGGACCATCGGGAATGTTGTCCACTAGAAGGTTCTTCTATGATGCCTATTCAAGATGTGTCAATGGAAGCATATTTGACGGCTTGAAAATGGATATGGTAAGTTTCTCCATGGACTTGTTGGCTTCTAACTCACCTGATGAGCAGCTCATTGGAGCAAGAATTCTTAGACAGTTTTCAGTGAGTGAAAGATTTTCTGATGATACCCTTCAAAAGATTGGAATTGACATATCAGTGGCGGAGAGACTAGTTGAGATGTTGAATTGGACAGACCCCAAGGAGGAAGAGATCAGGCTCTCGGCTGCTGAGATTTTGTCAAAACTAGCTGGCAAGAAGCAGAACTCTCTCCGAATAGCTGGAATACCAGGAGCTATGGAATCAATATCATCACTTCTGAAAACTAATAGGAGTGTGATTCCTGCAGCTGATGAGATAGGGGAAAAGAAACTTGTATGTGATCACCATAATTATGGGTTCTGTACATTTAACCAACTGGGACTTCTCATACTGAAAAAACTTGCACGTGATCTTGACAACTGTGGAAAGATTGGAAACACAAGGGGCCTTCTTCCAAAGATCATAGACTTCACACATGCCGAAGAGTGGTTGCTGAAGAGTGAGAATGTTACTTCATCCCAAGTTGTAACCGTGAAGAGGTCCTTGCAACTGGTGAAGATGTTGGCTAGCACAGTTGGCAATACTGGGAAATATCTTCGGAGAGAAATTTCGGAGATAGTGTTCACCATCAGCAACATTAGAGACATTTTGAGGCACGGAGAGAAGCATCCTCTTCTACAAAAACTAGGCATAGAAATTTTGACCAGCCTGGCACTGGAAGAGGATGCAACGGAAAGAATAGGGGGCACTGGTGGAGTGCTTAAAGAACTGTTTAACATTTTTTTCAAGCACAACATACCAGAAAATCAGAAACATATAAAAATTGTAGCGGGTGAGGCCCTTGCAATGCTGGTTTTGGAAAGCAAGAGTAACTGCCATCGAATTTTGAAGTTGAGAGTACTAGAAAGGCTCGAAGGAGCATTGAAAGATCCATTGCTTCGTGTGAATGCAGCTAGAATTCTAAGAAATTTATGCACCTACAGTGGATCAGAAATGTTCGACCAGCTAAAGGGGGTAACAACTGCAGCACCCATAGTAAGTGTTAAGCGATCATGAGTGTTTTGGTTTTGCTGAGATAAATTTCTCCATAAACACAACTAAAAAAATGGATTAAATCTTTCCAAAAAATTAAAATAAACTTGTACACGTTGACTTTTAGAGAAGTTAGATGAGAAGTATTTTTTGAAGTTCATGAATTTTCTTATCATTTTTCATTCCTGCAGATACTTAGGGCGATTATGTCAGAAGAAAACAAGATACAAGAAGTGATGGTTGGATTAGCTGCAAATGTTTTCAGATACATGACTAGGCATGAATCAAGCATTGTATTTGAAAAAGCTGGAATCACAGAGGCTCAACTTGCAAACAAACTAGTCCAGATTCTCAAGAAACACCAGTATCCCCCAACCAAGGTTCCAAGGATAAGGAGGTTCGTGATAGAGTTGGCTGTTTGGATGATGAAAGACAAATCAGAAAACATAGACAGCTTCAAGGGTATGGGAATGGAAGTGGTGTTGGAGGGTGTCTTAGAGACCACATCGGAGCTTGAAAGCTTTAATGTTTTCTCTGGCACAGTTGGTCTGCACCGGCACAATATCACAACTCAGTCACTGGTTGACATGGCACTGGAATTGATGGAAGATAGGTAAACCATCAAGGACCATAACTGCAGTACAAAATCAATTATCCATGTTGGCCTAGTGACACTATTGTTGCAGGTGTGTGGATAAACTAAACTGTTGTAGATTCTTCAAAGGACAAGCATGTTTGCTGCGGCTGAAACGATTAACCCAATAACTTATTCATTAATTTTCCAGATTCAATGTTGAAATTGAAATAAATTATTGGCATTTTCCTTCTTATTCGTGCCTTGTGCTTCAAATTGAAATAAATTGATTCAATGTTCAAATTTAAATAAATTATTAGCATTGAAAAATACGAAGTGGTAACTTTAACTATGAAGGATCCATTTTGCTTCTACATTGAGACCAAACTCAAATTTTGGGCTTTTCTTGGCTCAACTAAGGTTTCCAGTTACCTAGGTTTCAAATGTTTTGGCGCTGTTGTCAAGGAAGCTAATAAAATTGACACAAGAAAAAACATCTTGGGAGAAAAAAAAAATGATACAGCAATCATGGAAAATTTTGCAGTATGCTGTCCACATAATTCTTGGCTCTCTTTCCTCCTCGTACAGAAAACAGAAAATGCTCAAACGGAATCAATATAATAAATTTCAATGACATCACAGAAGCCTCCAAACAACTCCAATAATGCAGCTCTCAGTCCCTGTTCACAATTTATTTGAAAGTTGATGCTCAGAAAATCTGAACTCTCTGTCCAGAACATTTACTTCAGGATAGAACACCCTTGCCAAAATTGTTCTGCCACCTCTCTGAAACCAAATCTTTGTCCCACTCATAAATTAAAGGTGAAAATTAATTTGGAAGTCTTGACTTATTTGAAAATATTTAAATAAGATTTTATATTATAAAAGTTTGAATTAAGTTTCTCGATTTACAAGTTATTTTTTAAATTAGATCTCCTATTAGGATTTCTTTTAAGATTCCATAAACTATCGTAATATAATTTAATAATTTACAAAACATTTAGATTAGCAAATCAATTTCAAATTATTTAAATTTTTTAATTCAGTCCATCCAAGATAGCAAATTCCGATCATAAGTAGAATTTAGGAGATTAACATATTCGGATTCGTATCTTATTGTATCCACAAACAATAGCTAACCTTAGAAAACCTCACTATATAGCTGAACTTTATGTACTCCACGTCAATTTAGGATAAGTATTAATTTACTTCATCTTTGTTGACAAAACCCATTATCCCTACATAAAATATGGATATTAACTATTTCCAAATCTATAAATATATCTCACCATCATGATAATTTGAGGGTTGAATGCTTCTGCCTTAAACTCTCTCAATTTCCGTAGAGAACATAATTAAACAAAACATCTATAATTGGCAAAACCCTAACCAAAACATAAACACATTTTGTTAAGTGAATCAACACTTGATGGGAAGGAAAGATAAGAGCCCAGAATATTGTTGAAATGCTGAGTACAATGGAGACAATGTTTCCCATTTAAATTCATAGACAACAAAATATGACAAATCTCACTTATAGTCAAAGAATAGTGTTTGATTTGTTAGTTGAGAATCTAAACATACCAGCTTTACACACGAGCAACCTATTTCTTTGGTACAAACTATGATTTTTTTCTTTTAGTTACAGAAACAACGTATAAAAGAGAATCAATCATCTGATCATAATGGCTATTTGTTTTTGAAAAAATTGAAATCCCAACGACGCATTAAGCCGTCCATGACATGGCCTGCGGGATTCCTGACAACAGTTACTGTGGCTTTAGTATTGTGTGATATGTCAGTCTCTGATGAACTTTTCAGACTACCAGAACTGCCGCTATGAGCAGAATCACTTGTGTTGCTGGATTCAGTTACTGATGACATGTCTGTTGATGCCGTTGGTGGCGGTGGCGGTGCTGACAGTGGCGGCTGCGACTGCAACTGTGGCACTGCTGATGAAAGACTTGGTACAGAACTTGGCTTGGAAACCACATACTGAGAATGGTTTACTGAAATGGAATTTGACTCGCCTTTCAATGTCTCACATTCTTCTGGTACAGAGGAAGTGGTTTTAGATTTTGAATCTGTGCTGTGTTTGAGTGAGGAAGATTCTGTCTCCATGGTTCTTGAATTCTCTTGTGAGGAAGCATCTTTATCTGACGGCTCTATAGCTGCTACAGACACAGTACTAATGCTACTTGTTGGTTGTTCTGCATTTGAATTTCGTACTTCCAGGTCCTTCAGTGACTCCATCACAGCTTCCATGAACATCTGAATAGCATGGGCAAATAAAATGTAACTAAGATACAATATGTTCACTAGGTGCTAGGTTATGTAGAAGTCATCAAGTCGACTCACTCTTTCTTCCTCCTCTGAAGTAGATGGAAAACCTGCAAGGTCATCTAGTTGATATTCAACGTATTGATCATCCTCCAATGCGGCTGGCACATGGGGTCCAAAAGGATCACCATTTGACAATTCAAAGCTAATCATTGATGATGGAGATGGAGAATGATCACCGGACTTCTCCTGCTTCACAAAAAAATCATGAAAAATGTGAGACTCTTGTTCATTTGTGTTTGGTTCCCTCTTCCCTTACTGTATACTTCTTTATTGCTTATTTATTATTTCATCACCACTAAGGTAGATATGTGAATGAATTACATTCTTGAAGCTCGGGTACTGGCTATGCCTAAGCAAATGCATATACACTAGTAGTGTGTAAATAAGAACTGTAGCATGTTTGTTGCATAGGTTAGAATTAAGATGGAATCACACAATTTTGTATTTGTTCAACCTTTGGTGTATCTTAAAAATAGAACAGAAGTGGACAAAAGGTTGGCAAAGTAGCATATATTAAGTCCATCAAATGGATGAAACAGGAAGAATAATAGATCTGGACAAATCTTTTCATTCTTTCTGTACCTCTAAAACTAAGGTAGTGGAACAAAATAATTATTTGAACACAAGTTTCCCCATTTTTTAACATTTAAAATATAAAATCTTTTTCATAAACTTCTAAAATGCAAAAACATTTTATTAGCTGTAGGGAGCACACATAAAAGGCAGGTCTATGCCTTAACTTAGAATTCATTGTTTTGTTGCTATAAAAATGAAATTAGAGTATTCATGAACAAATAAAGAGATACGAGGCCAAGTCCCCTTCATCTGTTACATGTTTGTAAAAGTATTCCAATATATCATAAAAACAACATTTCATGCTAACGTTTCAAGTGATCCGTGCTGCAAGAAAAAATGGATAAAATCGTTATTTCATAGTATACTCTCCTAACAGTCACTAACTCAATAAATATATGAAAAGAGGGATGTTGACACAAACTTTTGGTACAGAAAGCACAGGCCACGGAATCTCAGCAGTGTGTCGGACCCATGGGCGAGGGGAATATTTTAGGACACTCTTGATTGTGTCATGGCATCCTTACATGTTCAAAAACGGCAATTACTACGATTTTCATGCCAAGACAGGAAACAAAAGTGATTCCAATCACACCTTTTTTTTAGTAGTTTGGATGCTTGCCGAGTTACCACCAACACCACTTGGTGCTTGATAACTAATATACCAATACATGCATATAGTTTACAGAAAAATTACAATGCATTTATGGAGAATAAGGGAAAACATTTCAATAATGTGAAAAAGTGAATCGGAAATACCTCATGTTCATGATGTCCATCTTTCGAAGAAATATCAGATGGAACCTAAGAAAAGTCATACAATATATTACTTCGAGAAATAAAAGTCATGCCAATTAAAGAATTTAAACAAAATTGAAATCATCATATAGCTCAAACAGCCACATCTTTGATGGCCATGCGAAAGCCATTTGACATGTATTAATACATTGGATTTTAGCAAACCGCACAAATCTCAGTTGAATATTTGACTTCAGTACTGTTATGCAAAAATATATTTTAGGATCAGGATCATCTAATGTCAGTAGAGGCGTCATAATGTCATGTTATGAGAGAGAAAGATACAAGAATAAAATCAATGAGTCCTATATAGTGGTGGACCCTACCCTACTATAATTGTTTGTCTTTCTTTTCCGTAACATGAATTATCACATTCTTTGCTAACATGAAATCATCATCCTACTCTTTAATGGTTAAAAAATGTTTTTACTCCTTACTCATTTTTAATTCAGTTCCTAGACACACAAAAAATCAATTTATTCCCAATACGAACAATCATTTTTAGGGACATCTCTGTCATCTATGATTATTATAACACAGTTTTGCCCGATGAAAAATGATTACCACATCCAGAGATAAAAACGTAAATTTCTGGTCTCTGCATGATATTCATTTTCAATTAGGTCAGTAGACTTAACTTCGTTATTACTCCAACAAGTGGTAAATCAAAATTGAAAACAACAATATGAAAAATAAAAAAGCTAAATTAAAAACCTGTTTCATATAAGAAACTGTCTATTATTTCATAGCTAGTCCCAAGCCTGGGTAAAGGGTCTATGGTTTCATAGCCAGTCCCAAGACTAGGTGAAGGATGAGGGTTGTGTTAAGCTCTCAACAACTAACGTAAAAGTCATTGACATACCAAACATGGATCACTCATAACTTTTTAAATATAAGAACCAAATAAAAAAAGAATATATGAATATGAACCAATATTATATCTTAACCTTTTTCAAAATACAGGGTACATTTCCTCAGGCAAAACATATTTGCATGTTATACTAACAGTAAATTAAGATCTGATAAATACAAACCTCCATTCTACTCATTGGTCGTCTTGAACGAACCTGCTCAATGGCATTTATCGTACTGCTTGTTGATGGTTCTGCATCTAACAAAGAAACATGTAAGAGATTTGCAAAAGGGAAAAGGTACTAAGTGCTGATCCTCATAAATAATTAAAGAGAATAGGTACTTGAGTCATGCCTTTGTTTTTAGATGATGATTCAATGCTGTAGCCTAATTCATGCATAGATCTCCAAACATCCTGAGGGAAAAAAAAGCCAATTTTTAGAAGATGTACAAGATGGACTATTGAAATTTGAACAGAGCGGAACCAATGAGAAGCATTGCTGATTTTACCTTACCAAAGTAATCATTCACATGGTCAAAAAATGATTCCCCAACCTCATCTTCCGGAGGTTGCAAAACATTGTGAAAAAAAATGTTTATGGAATCAAAGTAAAACTGAGGACGTGGAGAATTGTGATCTCCCTCAAATTTAATTATGTTTTTGTCTCCCTACAAAACATGGACAGCAATATTAAAGATTCAGATAACAGGGATAAAAACAAAAAGAAAATGCAATAGCATAGAATATATACTACAATTAGAAGATACGTGGCCCTAAATGCACCCAGTCTAAGTAACCATCTGTAAGACATTTTTAAATTTCAAAACCATCGAGCATGCTCTAAAGGCACATAAAATAAAGAAAAGGCTTAGAGTTTGTTTGGTTGAGATTATTACTGAACAAATTATCACATTTAAGTCGTCCAAAGAACCTGGCCAAAAAGAACTGTAAACATACTTACCATGTAAGCCTCAAATATCCGATCAGAGTGATGGGGCTGTATAAAATCATCCTCAATGGCATGCCCAAGTAGTGCTGGAACAAAACAACATTTTGCCACCTGCAACACAAACAAATAATTAATTAATATGATGGAGACTATAAAAATGTGTAAAACCAATAGGAATAAATTTTTATTGTTTCCTCCTCCAGAAATTTTCAATAAATTTTGCATTCAGTTCAGAATATTGATTTCTATAGATTTCTAAGCTTTTGAATGCCACATAAAGACATATATGCTCAAGAGGACAACAATTGTCCATGTTATTTCTTTTTTAGTTTTGCATCATTATATGGACAAAAATTAGATCTTGAAAACGCCTAGTCCGTGTTTGGATTCCCTTTCAGGGGTTTCCAACAGAAATCCATACACACTCTAATGCTGCCAGTGGCCCCACAGAGTAAGGGACACAAATTAGTAGTGCTTAGCCAGTATTCAATCAAATATACCATGTGCTCCACCAGTTCTGTCATTAGCACCCAAAAAGTTTGAAAACAAACTTTAAATTGGTTACGATTAGAACTCTACATATCTTGGGTTTAGCAATTAAAAGGAACAAAAGGATGTAACACCTCTCCACTTGTTACCAAAATAAATCCTTCAAATAACATTTTCTTAACCGGTTGGAACTATGTACTATTAGCATCAAATTATAACTTTCTTTAATTCACTACCAAAAGTTTCTCCACCAATGATCATAGCAATTGATCAATTTATTTTACAAGAAACATAACCTGAAATTTTTCAGGCAATATATATTTATGAATTACTGACTAAATTATGTATAATCTTGGAGATTAATAACTGATTGATTAGATTAATAAGTGCATGCTATTGCCAGCAAGAGGAAATATTATGCATTTATATAATTTCCACAGATTCAAGATAAAAAACATATACCATTTGTTACTAATCTCGGGTGCAGTTGGAAATTTTAACTTCTATAGAAAAATGATAAGAAAAAACAAAGCAGTAATAGCTTATAACATTTTTTTGTCAAACTAACTAATCAATCATTTTATACAGTCAGGCAAGTGATATTGATTTCTCCATTAAAAAACTCCTATCATAAAATAAAAGTTAAATAAACAAAGGATAAACAACCTTAATGGTATTGAGGTCCGTTATGTCAAATTTTGCCTTCTTTTGAATAGCTCTTCGCATGTACTGGATTGCAAACTTCACCTGTAATGAGAAAAATGAAACAAAATCCGCCTAACAGTGAGTGATGGCACTCAGAAGTTATTCTCATAATAACAACAAAGCAACCCATCACTAGGCTTACTAAGTTATTTAACAAGATTTTGAGATCTAAGATGTTAGATGAGTGGAGTAAGAGCACTTTAGTTCTTATACTTAAGAACAGAGGATGTTATATCATGTCACATACCACTCAGGCATGCTGGCATAGAAGGAAAATAGTTCCAATAACCTCGAAGTAAAGAACCAAAAGTAATCTATAATATACTCACAGTGAACTTTGGCAGACGAATTTTATATGTATCTACAAGTTCCATCATCAAATCAACCAAATCAGAAAAGGGACTGTCTAAAACCATCCCTGCAATTGAAGGATCCTCAGCTCCATACATAAGGCTGCGAGTAATAAAATCATACATTGCTCAGAGAAAAACCGTATGAATTAGCTAAAATGTAATGTTTGAAAAGCTATAATCATGGTACTTATATTTAGTGCACTTAACAAGGAGAACCATTCATTTCAGAGAGGAACAAGCATATAAATGAGTTTTTTCCAGAGGAAGGTACTTTATATGAGTCTACACAAATACAAAACAGCTAACAACTTTCCTAGTACAATCAAACACGTGATATAATTCAGCCTCAGGATAAAAACAATATTATACACAATCTATCACTCAAGAATGATGATGTTCTAAAAAAGGACTAAACAGGCTGATGTGATCCAAAAACTGGAGAACTAGTTAGACAAGTAAAAAGGTCCATGTATGGATTGCTATTATTTAGTTTTCTATTACTGATTTTTTATCTAGTAGTAGGACACACAAAATGATCCATTTATAATAATTTATATTTTATCTAAATTGATTTATTATGATTTGTAGGTTGAATGATCACATATTCGAACATGATTGAACTAATTAAGCATGAATAACATCTACATGAGTTAAATAACTGACATATTTTTTTAAAACATCAATAATAGAAACTCTCCCCTCACGAGTCATTTCGCCGACTCAAGGTTGTGAAATTGAGATCTTAAACTAAGACCATGAGAGAGATGAAAGATCACAAATTGTGTGATTGTAATTTGTAATATAGACTGTAAGATGAAATCAAAAAATATATTAATATAAATTACTATAATTAGCTAATACAAGTAATAATATAAAAAAATTCAAGGAAGAATTTAGATATTTATTTAATAGTTATTCTTTTTAAAATATTTCAATTGATTTTATATTCAAAAGTGGGTGGAGTAGAAAGAGAACAGACAAAAATCAGTCCAGGTATCTTGCATTTCAGAAGACCCAAAAGAGCCCAATTTGTGGGTTTAAGTAACAAAAAGAAAAACATGAGGAAGAACTTCTTCAGCGGTTCAGCCAGCCGTAGAACTACAACATACGAAGAAGAGAGATGCTACATTGCTCCATAACAGAAGAAACTCTAACAGACCAGAGAACAGACATGGACACAAATATAACAAAGAATTCTGTCTGAGATGAGTAGACAAATGGGAAAAAATGGGTCTTGTGGCTTCCAGATCACACAACCCAACCCACGAATTTTACAACACTGCAGCCACCATCAAATGCACCATAATTCAGTCACTGTAGCAGCCTACAACCATTGCCATACAATAACAAAATCTTAAACGAGGATGCATTATACCAATTAGTGGAAATTTCGTAGTTGATTTACAGCAAACAGAGTAACTATGAACAAATTGCAATATCTTCCTACGGTACTATACAGTCCCGTTTTCACTAGCAAACCTTTCCTAAACCTAATTACAAAAGCAAGTTCAAAGCAAGAATTGGATGAGGATGATGATGAAAACCTACCTAGTTACAGCTCCCATTGAGCGACCCCACAAGCCAATCAAAGACACATTTCCATCATCCCGCAGATAGTTGACCACAGCCTTTAGATCATCCTTCTGAGAATAGCAAATGAATAACAATCATTTCATAATGAAGAAAGACAACAAAGCAAGTAGAAGAAATGTGTGTACCCAGACTCCAATCAAAGAAAAAAACTCAAAGCATTTCTTGTTCTACTGTAATAGAAGATAATTGTCCTGTCCAAGCGTATGATAAGTTTCACAGTTTCCACTGATGGCGCAGAATACTGCTAAAAGAATTACTAAATTTAACTTGGACTAGTAATGTTCGATCAAATTCGCAAAAACCAGAAAACAACAGCTTGCAAGTTCTAGAAAATATCTTTAGATGAGGTTTACTTATGTGTATTGTGTCCAATATGCATGCTAGACCACATAAGGAAATAATAGAACTTTGAACTTGTCAAAATATCTTTCATTTAAAATGGTCCTTCTCACATTTACTCGGGATAATTATGGGGGAGAGATAAGAGAAAAACTACCAGGCCCCACGTGAGTGGATAAATGACACATTAATAAGACTATGCATATCAATAATTAAACAAAATATGATATTTTTTAAAAGGATATTGAGAAAGAACTTACTTCATTCCAGCCTAGAGTAACATGCTCCCCTCCAGAAATTCCAGATCCCGAGAAATCCAGAGTAAAAACTGTAATATTTGAGGGAAGTAAAATTATAGCAGCTTCACTAGCATCAGCCCTACATCCACTGTCATACAAACATATCACTCAGTAAGCATAACCCTACAAAATTTGAAATCTATAAACTATACAACGCCATACATACACTATGGTGCCCAGATATGATATTACATATTAGATACGTATCTGATACAGTAATACGGCTATTCTTAAGAAAATATAAGATATAATTTGTGCCATATATATATACATGTATGAAAACTCATAAATCATAACAAATATATAAAAATTTCAATTCAGATTAAGAACATACTTCTTGGAAATTAAAAAAGTCAAGATAAAAACTAACAATCATTATCATCATCATAAATCAATGTTTATTGTTGTGTACAAACAACAATAATATCAATCTCATTCCCTTCTTGAGCATCTAAATTTCACAATTAAAGTTCGAAGAGTAAATATTTGTTCAAAGCTAGGTTTAAAACTCAAAATAGGAAAACAAAAATGAGTTATATAGATCATATCGCAGTCATCAAAACTAAAAAGGTTCTACAGTTTCTACCATATCAGACCACAGATAACGAGGTAAGTATATTTAAATGTAACACATGTCACTTATTTTCTTTTAATTTTATGTTGAATAACACATAATATCTTTTAATGTCCACAAAGCTATGTAAGAACATATTTTTGTCAGTCAAAAATTATATAATGAAAAATCATAAAATTACCATTGTAATGTGAAAATACAGAAAATTATACACAATAATCACCTTGTCAAACCTGGGATATGTATCTATACATATATAGGAAAAAACTGAAAGAAAGAGTTTATCAAAGTGCAAAATGTGCAAATGCAAGTGCAAATATCAATCAATTAAATGTAATGACTCAAATAAAATGCACCTATATCAATGACAACCAATTAAGTCATCAAAAGACAAAGTGATTATCCAGGCCTGTTGTTTATGGTAAAAAACTAGTCAAACTCAAGATTTTACTCAAACTCGGGAAATGGGAAATAAAATCATAAACCTCGAAATCCGAACACAAAGGATAAGATTCTACAAGATTCATAAAATTCATATATATGCATATGAAATTCTTATATACGCATATTACAATGCATAAATGATGGAGAGAAGACATTACAAAACATCAAATACTTAGGCATAAGAAAATTAATAAAGTTATGAGTGACAAACAAAATAACTCAAGTACTGCAGCTGCCCACTGCTAATATAGAACACGACGTGAACCAACACAAATAAAACCAGAACAATAAGCTAGCAAAAACAGTGAAACAGAACCAGATAAACAGAGCCGCCGAGGAACAAAACAGAACAGGTTTAAAACAGAGACGTGTTCAGATGTGGCAGACAAGAGTTCTGGTCGTGGTGGAGAGGAGCTCTGATCATGGTGGATTTGTGCATCAGATTTTGGGGCGAGATGTTGAAAACAGTCACAAAGGCAATAGAATAACTGTTTTTCTCAGTTCTCTGAGCTTGGATTTACGGGCTTAGGTTTGCAGATGCCCAAAATGAGCAAAAAAAACTTTGAAACCTGAACCACCAAGCAGTATCAAAAAACGCTACAATTCTTTCAAGTTTACAATTCAGCTTCACAATTCCACTCGTCGATGATTCTGAGCAAGCATGACCTCGCCAGGCACAGCAGAAGTGTAGAATCATGCAATTCTAAAAGTCAGCATGCGATTTTGACCAACATGAGTGAAAAAAGGAAGTGCAAAGGAAAATATACACAATCTATAAAGGAGTCTAAAACTTTCAGAAGAAAACTTCTATAGTCTCAGAGGAAATGTTTCAAACAACAGCGTACTGGCTAAGCAAAAAGTAACGCCCAACAATCACCTGTTTCCATGACAATATATTACACAAGGCAGAGGCTTTCCTTCAGGACTGACTATAGGCACGTAATGACTGCATTGAAGAACATCACCCCGACTGTTTTTTATCTGCAAAATATCAAATCTTACATGACAGGCTGACCATGCAGGTTGTCAACAAAAAAAAATAAAGTATGACTTAATAAAAGATTGCTTATGATGGGGAAAAAGTGAAATCAACGCGGACAGAAGTTTTAGAACATCACTTACATACTGTATGTATAAAATACAAGTTAGTTGAGAAATAATTCTTCTAAAGTAGAATTCTAATTCTGATATTTTTCTCATCCTATTATAGTTTCAGTTTTTAAATGATAACTAATACGTCTACTCATGTTGACATTATAGGTAATAAAAACTTCTAGCAGCAATTTTCCAGAAGAGAAATAAAACTGAGGGGTGAAACAAAATATGAAAAATTTATTTATTTCAACATAAAAACAACGGCTTTGAAATTAGAATCATGTTCAAGCATATAATTGACATGTCTTCCTAGGTATCTGTCAATATCAAATTCCCTCTAAAGTTTAATGACTCTGCACCAGTTTTACAGGTTCAAAATCTTCATTGAAGTCAATGGTAGCCGACCTAACGAATCCTTCTTTTAACATTAATGTTGTCTAGTGATGGTGGTCACTTAGGAATTCAATAAAAAATATTAAGAAGAAGAGACAATGAAGACAGTTATTGGAAGTTCAGATTGGTAAGCTGTTACCAGTAAACTATAAAATAAGATAAAATAAAAACCATTGTCAATGCATTCCAATGTAGCGAATGCTGAAAACAATTTTGCTAATGCACTGAATTATACTTTTTTAAATTTACCTCTACATCCTTCCGTTGATACCATTTCCCTTTCAGCATGAACTCCTGCTCCAATAAATCACTTTTGGGGTCATATTCAGCTCTGCACCCAAATAAAAGAAATGATCTCTTTAATTAAAAGTTTAAGTTAAATATGAAACAAAAATAGTGTAAATAAATCAGTTAGGCATATACTGATATACATAACACAAGTCCCTATTCATCTTTAGGCCATAATTGCGTAGAGATTACTTAAGTAAAAGCATACTGCACACAGGTGTATACCATGCGTAATGTTGTATCTATGCCTATATTGCCAAGATTCAAAAGATGCACGTATAAAACTCCCGAGCATACATAGATACATACACACCTACACATGTATATTCAAAGCAATGAGTCCCTTTTTGATTTCTTCTTTTAGGAATAATAAAGTTGATAGATCTCACATTTTAGAATACAAAAATTCAAAAAGCAACAAGCAATTGAATATTGGGCTTAAATAATCAGTCACCAATTAATTATCATGTGTGTGTTTGGATAAGTAAAAGTTGATAAGGGTGTATCATGTTAATACCACGTAAAGTTACATAACAGGTGCATCCATTCTTAAGAACACAAGAAGAACTAATCGTAACAAAATAAACTAAAACTCTACATACTCTAAAAGGGTTTAAAAAGACCCTTTTTGCTGGAAGAATGAAAATCTAACAACTGAATATGAAGTGACGAGGAACATCCACAAGTAACTTCAAATTAGATCTCAATTTTCAACCAAACAAGAAGTAAACCAAATTATCATGATGTGATAGCTTGGAAAAATCATGCTTTTGAAAAAAGATAGACTAAGGAAGTGGAATTCTGAATCTACTTGCATCTGCTTTAATTTTTCCCTTTTGAGAAAAAAAATTGTGGAGATTCGCAACCAAACTTAAATTCAATTGCGACAACCCAAGCTGAGTTGGGGCTTTCTAAAGACTAAAAATCAAAACTTTAGATTGAATTCCATCTTTTTCCAAGTAAACAACCCCGAGCAGAAGAAGATACCTCATCTGGGAATTTTGGAAAAAGATAAGGATAATAGTTTGATTCGAAAAGGTGTTTGGATGTAAAGGATGCGAAAGTGGGGGAGGGAGAAAAAATTGATACCTTGGTGGCCGGATGATGAAGTTGACAAGCTGTTCCATAGATTCAAAGGATCAACACGACGACACGATTTCAGCTCTTTAAACAAATATGTCTTCAAAGCATATCAATTATATTGTATTTTATGTATTAAGAGAAGAAGAAGAAGAAGAAGAAGAATGAGAGAAAAAATAAAATAAAAAAGCAGACAGAGAGAGTGTGTGTGAGAGAGAGAATTGGAAGAGGGTTGGTGACAGTTTTATCAGAGAAAGAAGTAAAGAAGAGAAAACAGAGGGAGAAGGAGAGAAACCTTGTGGCTTGTGGTGGGTCTCTGTGCTTTTCTTAAAAAACTGAAAAAGTACTTCAGGCACGTCAAACATTTTTTATTTTTTTTTTCATTTACATCCCACCCATGGTATTGTTTTCAAGATTGCCAAGGATCATTTTAAGTTAAATTAAACTATATGGAAGATGGAAAATTAACAATAGTATATCATTTTTTAAGTGAATATCCTTATATTGTGTTAATAACATTTTTAGAATATACATTTAAGCATATAAATATCTTTATAGTGTGTTAATTACTAATTTTACTTGTAATAATTTGATTATCTCTAGATAACTTTGACCTAAATAACATGTTGTAGACTATATGATATGAATGGGTCATAAATATGAAAAAGTTATAAAGTATGAGTTTTTCTGTAAAACTATGTTTTTGTTCAAACTAGGTTATAAATGAATTCATAATAAACTTTCAAGCTGATAATTTTCTAATATGTAAGTTTCAAGTTCCTAATTTGTAAGACTTTTGTGTTTGTCAAATTAGTTTATAAGTTAAATTACTAACTAACTAATTGATTTATGAAACTCTTTTATTAAGTTATTTCATCTATTTGTAGATAATATTTAAGAAGATTGAGGGAATTCGCATTAATGTATTTTAAATAAGCAGCAGAAATATTAATTGTGTGTTAATAAAATGATTTTCTTGTCTCTTTGGTTTTTTTAAGAAAGATTTACCCTATTTATATTTTTAATAAATGAAAATCTATGTTTTTAATAAAGCAATATTTTTATTATTATTTCATTTTAAAAAATTATTAAAATATAAATAAAAAATTGAAAATTAAAAATGAAAGTTTTAAATTTTAAAAATCAATAATTTAATTATAAAAAAATTGATTTCATCTGTCCTAAAGTCTCTTGAACAATGTTAGCACATAAATGTTTTATATAATAAAAAATTATTATACATGTAATAAAACCATGTGTTTTATACTTATTTGAGTGAAAATTGGTCAAGTTAAGGGAACTTCCAAAAACTTATTATAAGACAAAAAAAAAATAACATGTCTTTAAACAAAAAGTCACATATAACATATTATTGATAAAATAACTATTTTACTCATCATCATCATCATTATTATTATTATTATTATTATTATTATTATTATTATTATTATTATTATTATTATTATTATTATATATAAGTAATAAATCAATAAATTTAATTGTACATTTTGTAGCTAATTATTTATTTTATATTAAAATATATAAAAATATAACTTTGTTATTTTTTATAAGTTAATTTATAATTTAATAAAAAAATAGTTTTGGGATATTTCTATACCTGATAATGAAACCATTCATTTTTTATAATTGTAAAAAGAAAATATAACAGACAAAACATATGTGTAATATTTTTAATATTTCTAGTGACATGTTTTAACTAACATTAGACTTTACTTTTGAAAAAGGTTATCATATAAAATATTGAAGTTCTAATTTCAATTAAAAAATATAATAAAAGACATTTATATGTTTTAGTTATTCTTATATTAACAAATGTTTTGGGATACTAATCACAAAATAAAATGATTTTATTTAGAAGACACTACACACACAATGTAATTATAAACTTATAGAATTTTATTGCATTTATTATCTTATTAACCGCTGTTCACTGTGTATGTGGTGTTTGGACATGAAATAGTAATGTAAATTTTTTTATTTTTGAACAAGATAGAATGGAGAAGGAACATGATTAGGTTGTTGGGACGCAAGGGACGTTACGTAGGAAAGTTGGAAGTGAATAAAAGGAAGGTGGTGGTGTTGGCGGAGTGGACCGTCTTCACAGGTCGCCATCGTCACTTTCATTGCCTGTGATGTGAGAACCAACCCTTACACCCTTTTTCCGTATCACTTCATATCAACACATCTTCTCACTTTCATCTCTATGGTTATGGTTTGTTTAGCTGGAGAATGAAAATATAAGAGATGAATTTAATCAATTTTGTAAGCTAAAAAATAGGAAAAGTATTGAAAATAAATAGTTTTTTTTCATCTTTAAATACAGTGTTCAGGTTCAAGGCAGGCTTCACCATCACTTAGATGATTAAATTCTTTGTAGTATCTCACTCCATAAAAAAATAGTATATCGTATCAATAAAACTAATGAGACAAATGAAATTGAAATTTCGATAAAGATAGAGAATATGATACCATCAAATATTTTGAAGAAGATACAATTAATAAAAAATATAATTAACCTTGGTATCAGATGGTTTAGATAGTTTATAAATTTTAGTAAATTTTTTCTAAGTTAATCTTCAAAAAAATTAATACGAAACTAATAGGTATAACAATTTTTTATTATAATTTTTTTATTTTTTTATTAAATTTTAAATATCAGCAGATCTCACAATAATGAGACAATAGTCTGATTCATATAAAAAAATAATATTATTTTGACTATTTTTAAGACATTGGATTTATGATTTTTTTTTTCTTATATATTATTCAACTTTTTTATTTTTATTCAATGTAAGACTTAAATTCACACTTAAATACCTAACAATCTCTATTTCAATTGAAAGTCCTTTTCATATTAATATTCTTCCTCTAGACCATAAGCATTTTTAAACACAAACAATCCTTATTTATACCGTATCCACACACTTAACAGGAACTGTAATCGTCTGAGCTGGTCACTACCACAAACCATTGACTTTAATATCAATTGTTAGAAAAATTCAGGAGAAGGGGAGGGAGGAACACCAGGAGATCTCACAACAATAAAGAAAGAGAGATTAACAAATTTTGCAATTACTTTCTACAATAACCAACCTCATTCGTTTGGAAGATGAGACCTCGTTTGGAAGATGAGACGGTGAAACCTTGTATGATCAAGTTGCAATTTTTATTGAAGATTTCTCACTCATAGTTATTCTTATATGAACAGTGAAATTGTCCACTTGAGGTCGATAGAAATGTCAAGAATTTTATGAAGTGTTGTTATTCACAACAAATTATTGTTACCGTCAATCTTAATTATTTCAAAGATCCAACCATGAAATATTCTCCAATTGTTCTGAAAGGTTTAATTGAGTTTTAGCACTTACAATGCTTCATTTTGGATGGTCGGATTTAAATCAATTCATTCACAGAGAATTCATGAATAATGTCAAATCTTCTATTGATGAGTTTATTGAACTCTTCCTTGTTAAATTTCAACTTGTTATATTTTAGACTATTATTAATGCTTAGTTGAGGATTAAGAAAAATTATATTCGTTTTTGCAAGATTCATTGTATATTTGATTTGGTATTAGTGAAGTATTTACATATAATTATTATTGTGTTGATTTGTTATTTGATTTTCAACTTTTGTTAAATTAACTTTTAGTTAGTTAATTGATTGTGTTATAAGTATTTCCATATTTTCATGCTAATAATAAATTATATTCTTTACAAGTCCTTATCAAAATGTTACATGAAGACCTAAGTTAGATGAAAGAATAAAGTGATCTAAAATGTAGAAGATAATAACATGAATAACACATTTGAATTCTTATATCCAAATGTGAAAATACATTACAAATTGTATAATTTAAAATATATTGTTAGATTATACCATTTAGAAATCATAAAAGATGGAGGAAGAAATAGTCTTCTCTATTTTTTTTATTATGGAAATCTTGTATTGGATAAATATTTATTCCTTTGGGGTGGTATTAGAAATTCTTACATAAATTTTTAATTCATACTTTATAAAGTTTACATGAATTAAAAAAACATAAACGTTCTATACATAAAATATACATTTTATTTTATTAATAAATTATTTGTGTTAATGGAGGAATATTAGATATATGAATATCAAAATGAAAACATGGATTGTTTAAGTAACTCGGCCAGATTTTTTTTTTATCAAAGTTCTCTCAAACTAAGTTTTTGCAAATAGTCCATGAGTAAAAGTCTTCTTACAACTCACTAAAAGATGATTGTTGTATTTCCTATATCTTAATATCTATTCTGAACCTCCTATAATTTAACCATTGTTTATTTTATATTATTTTTTAAATTCAAAATTCAAAATTGTTGAATAAATTAGTATAATTGTAAAGTTAAAAAACACTTCTACCATAAATTTGAATTCATCTCGAACATGTTTTTCTATTTCAAATTAGATAATTTGATTAAATAATTTAGATTAAGTAATTCACAAGTCATTATAATTCTGAATTCGTAATCTAATTTATCTATATTTATTCTATTTGTTAGAACTTTAAAAATAGATTAAAAATTTCAAATTAGATAAAAGTGAACAAGATAAAAAAAATATAAAAATAAACTCAAATACTCTCATGATTTAAAGTTGAGACTAATAACTTATTTATTTATATAAATTTACTTGTTAATTAAGTATTCAAATGTGAGTTTAAGTTTCACATCAGGTAGGAATGAGAAAGTTGAGCAATATATAAGAAAGAAGACCCACGAACCTAATGCCTTAAGGTTTTGGGTTGAAGGTGATGTCATTCGTTTATATGGTTTGACTCAATTCTCATTCTTGAGATCTTTCAAGATTTGTTTCTCAGATTCTCCCAACAAGTAGTATCAGAATAATTTTATATTTAAACTAACCATAAACAAGACTTTTAAAATCCAAAATGTTAATGTTATCAAAATTTTATAATTTTCGAATTAATTCAACTTGAGTAATGTTATAGTTTATTTCAAATAATCCAATTCAAAATAAATGAGTAGCAAATTCCTAAATAAAAATGTAAAAGAATACGTCTCTTCCATATTACCTAATTCAAATATATATATATATATATATATATATATATATATATATATATATATATATATATATATATATTGTTTTAATTACCTAATCAAAAATAAAAGAATACACGATTTAGATCAGTTATTTCAAAAATTATTATAAACGTGTATTTATTTTTAAATAATTTAATATGGAGTTATCAAACTTATAGGTATATATTATTATTTACAATGCGATTTGATTTTATGGAACACACAATCTAAAAGACTCATTTACACTTAAAAAAAATAATCTAAAAATAAAATAAAACCACTATAATCTTACTTTTTGGAACATGGGATTTCAAAGAAAGTATGAAAAGTGCACGTCACGTTGCTTATGAAAGTGTGAAAGTTATACTACTAAAAGATCTAAGTCGAACATATTGCTAAAGAAATCAAAGAGAAAACAAAGTGACCAAAAATATTTTGATGATAAAATAAAATTACCCATCAACAGAGGGAACAACTATATTGTCTAGTCCTCTTGGGGTAACATTTTTATAAACATATATTTTATCAGTTGTGAATTCTTATTGGGCACTACTCTTTCAAAACCATAATGTAAGTGGTATTTAATTATGAACTTTATAAGTAATTTTTGTCAGCAACACTAAAACTGGGCTAAGTTGCGAGTTCCATTTAGTAAGCTTTTATAATTGTTAAATTTTGAGTGAAAAAATAATTGAATTATTTAAAGAATTAAAAATAGTGTCACATTATCAGAAAGCATGTGATATTCTGAAATAATGCAGTATAAAATTATTTCCAGCAGTTAATTAGATTTACTCCATCAAAGTTTCTTCAGTGTTGTAATTAATTTTTTGACGTCGAATTTCTGTTACATAAACAAAAGAAATATACGTTTTGACGTACTTTTTTAATGATTTTTTTTTTCAAAAATTAGAATTGTTTTTTATGAATCAAATTTAATTTATATAGAAATTAATCTGTAAATGTTATCTTATATAATTTCTCTATATTTTTATTCTAAAAGTTCGCATAACAAAATTCATTCAAAAACGTCCAAAAAAATAAAATAAAAAACAAATATCGCTCATAAATTGGTACATGAAATTGTAAAATATAAGAAAGGCAGAGAGATAAGTGAACAAATATCTAACAAAGTAATACAATTTAATACACATAAGAAGTTGATTTTCTGTTCAGGTTAATCAACATTTATGTATAATCAATTTGTCTTTAACCAGGTCCTTTTCCTGCTCTCAAACTAGAGTGTGGTGTGGCAGTAATGCATCTTCTATTCTTTAGCTTCTATTAGTTCAATTTTTCTTTATATCTGTCTTGGTAAAAATGAAAACATGTTATCTAAAAAAACCAATATGATCATCCATTTGTCCTATGTTAGGTAGCATCTTGACTAGTAAACAAAGTGCGAAAAAAAAAAAAAAAAATGCCAACAGGTTTGATTCTCTATGATTTCAAATTTGAAATACTTGGCTTCTCGGTGTGAAAGTTTCTTAATAATTAGAAGAATAATCCACCAAAAAGAAATCATTAGAACACATATAATTAATTATCAAAAGTTCAGATGTGTCTTCTAATAACTAAGTACACAAATAAAATTATATAAAAAAACATGCAGGGTTAACGAGACATTTAATTTCTAAAAAAAATACAAATATTAATTTTAGTCTTCGATTTTTAAAAACGCTGATTTTAATCTCTACATAATTTGAAAAAAGCGTTAGCTTTAGGTATTAGAGTTCATAGATTTTAAAATATATGAACGAGAATCATTTATTTTAAAGGTTGAAAACAAAAAGGAAAATCAAAAACTAAAATCACGGATAACTTAATTATATAAGCTTTTATGAATAATATTCAAGATACATTCTGTAGCACATTCTTTCACTTAAATGAAACGAGTTTTTTATCAACTTTAAAAATTATAAAAAGAGTTATATTAACAACATATTTGATGATATTATTATAAAAAAAAGTAAAAAAATTGTTAATTGAAATTTCGTGAGAGTTACGTGAAAGTGAAAATATTTAAATATTTTTAACAAATGTATTTATGGTGTATTCTTGAACAGGTGAGAGTACTAATTAAATATAAATTGTAGTGAAAAAAGGAATTTTGTATAAAGTAAAGGAACTGATTCTGAACATTCCAATCCCAATGAGCCAAAGTAACTTTTATTTTAATAATGATAATAATTTAGTGGAGATGGTTGTGTTCTTAGATCAAGATCGCATCGAGATGAGCAGTGCTTTAGAAATGTGTCATGTGATGTGCCAACACAATTAACACTCGAAGGATACCCAGCATGTGATGAAAAGTAAATTTTGATCGTTTCACAAGCTACAAATATATTTTTTACCATAAATTGTTTTCTGTTTGAGTTTGACAGAACTATCATAAATGGTAAGGTTTTTTAATATTTAATTCTACTGAAAAGGTATTTATTTAATGGTGTTTATATCATAATGGTTAGTTTTGTTGTTTTGCCAAAGATGGTTTTTGGTGATGATGAGAAATGTTTTGGACATTAGAGAGAGGGAATATAGTGATTACGTGCCGCAACCATCATGCTATAAGCCATAACCATTCGTATTTCGTAATGTGTCTCTAACGCTCGGACGCAATAATTTTACTAAAGTTCTTCTTCCGACAACCTTTGTATATGGATCTTTTTTAGTTGCGTGAAGTATTAAGTTTCTAATATTCTTCATATCAAGACGTAGAGACTTGTAAGATTCCTTTTTAAATATCAGAAATCATCGTAATGAAATCTAAATTCTTAGTAATGAACTTCGACTATGATATTTTGGATCTACTTACATAATACATAATACTTATAATAATAATAATAGAATGGAGAGAATAAAATAATACTTCTTTTAATAGTTATCCTGTATTTATAGGTTTTAAAACTTTCATAGACGATCACTATTTAAACATAAAATCTTTCTCTGATAAGCTCTATTGAACTGATTATGTGGTTGATCTGATTTCATATTGAATTCAGTTTGGGAATTCATGATAATCAAACACAGATTCTGCTAAAAGAAACTTGATAAAATAATATTTATATTAATATTAATAAGAAAATAAATAGTGGATAATTTTATGGTTTTGTTACACAACCCAACCAAAACTAGTGGAAGCGTGTCCTGGTGCAGGAGTGGGTGAAACTTTTAGTGGCAGAAACAACATTGATGGAATAGTGGGTCACACTTATACATGAATACGTACTCGTTTGGGTTGATGATAAAAAAATCAGTGAATTAAAGAGAAAAAAATAAAGATTATTTAAAGAAAATAGAATAAAAAAAGTAAAAAAATAAAAAAAAAAATATTTAATTTTATTTTATTGTTTATCATTATTTTAATTATTTATTTTTATTATAACAAATAAATTTGGAAATATCAAAATATATTTTTCAAATTAAATAACTTATGACAACTACATCTTACACCAATCATAATATATCAGTACAATTTGATATAAGATCAAGACAAAATAACTTTTAAATAATAATTCTTAATATAAGAACTTTTCTAATGACTCCATTTGTTTAAGTAAATAATAAGTGAAACAACAATATCTTTTAAATTCTATAACCTATTATCATATCATTCCAAATATTTACTATTTTCTTGTCCAATAAATTCATTTCATTACAAAATCAACTCGACTCTATTATTTTCAACATTCAAACAGTTTCTATAATTTCAACGTATATTAAAAGTAATATAATTAATAACAATTGATTATCATTTTAAGGGAACAAACATATTCTTTATATTTTTGTCAAACATCATATAATAAGTTACAATATGTAAAATCTCTGCTTTTAAATAAATATATTATCTGTTTTATCTTATTTTAAATGTAAGAGTTAAAAAAATTTACACTTTAATCCTTGTGTTTTATCCAAGTATATATGTTGCGATTTTGGAAATGAGGTTTCTACTCCAAATTGTAAAATTTATACTTTATATTAGATTTTTATCTGAAGTTATATTTAAAAATATTTTTTAATAATTTAAATGAATTTATTTTTCTAAAAATATTATAAATCGCATAGTTATACTACGAGAGAAAGAGAACAGTAGATTTTTCAGTATTTGTTTTCTAGGAAATTTGACAGAGTGATTAAAACATGTTAAGCTTTTTTTTTTTTCACAACTCTTTAATTTATAAATTCTTTCTTAATTTTTAATAATATATATGTAACAAGTGATAAATATACCAATATATTTAAAAGTATAGTTTCCACTAGTATGTAAAATTGTTATTGCATCGTAAGAGATGAAATAAAAGAGCAAATTGTGAATTATTAGACAAATAACATAAATACAAAATCACTTTTTTAAATAAAAAAACATTTAAAGAAAATCCAAAATCATAGAAATAAGATATATATTTTAAAATATGAAACTAGATGAAGGCATACTCTATTTTCACATTTTAAAAATTTTGAAATATATATATATATATATATGGGCCAAGCGTATTTGGGCTATCATGCGGGTCTTGCGAGTCCAAACACCCTTCTGCAATTAAAGTGGTCCCTAACCACACAGGGAAACAAAGTGTAATAAATGTAACAAAAACAACAAAGTTTAATTAAAATTTTGCTGTAAGATACAGATGGAACAAAATATATTTCTGACTAAATAATAATAAACCGTACTTATGATGTTGATAAAAAACAGTAAACAAAATTATGACTAAAATTATTTTTTACCCTTACGCTTTTAGTCATTTCCTCTTAGGTTATTTAAGCTTTAAAAGTTTCATTTTAATTCTTTACCTCTGTAATGCTCCTCGGAAGGGTGCATTTATAAAATGTACACCAACATCCTTAATATTTAAGAATTAAAAACTTAATTTTAAAATAGTAGTGGTTAAAATTTTATTATATATTTAAAACAAACGTGTCACAATGTCATATGCGATAAAACTAATAAATATGTTTACAAAATTAAAAGTGGACAGAGATCAAAAACCTATTTTTGAAAAAAATCTAATGAATTAGAATATTTTCGTGACAGGAAAAAATAAAAAATAATGAGAAAATAAAAGTTAACTTATTCAATAAAAATAAGATCTATTGATGTAAATATATTTTATATTTAATTATAAATTATTATGTAGGAGAATTTTCATAATTTCTTTAAACATGCTACCCAACTTGATTTGTAATTAAAAAAAAAAGTGTAATGCATTCACTAAAACCGATGCAACATGATGGGCATTTGGTCTAGTGGTATGATTCTCGCTTTGGGTGCGAGAGGTCCCGAGTTCGATTCTCGGAATGCCCCTTTTTTCCATTTTGCAATAATGCACTCATTACATTTTGTGGTCATTATTGTTTTATACTTTTTAACAAAAGATCATAATTTCTGATATTTGTAGGAAACACTCTCTGCAGGAGAAAATGTAGGATCGATAGGGTGTAATAACACAAATATTGTTGCAGTTTAGAAAGAAAAAGAAAAGGAATTATGGTTTTCTAATAATTTAATGGACTATGATTTCAAACATATTCAGTTTTTGTATTTTTTTATCGATCTGTTTTTACTTTCTTGAAGTTAATTATGATGAAAGTAGAGACAGAGCTATTTATAAGAACTAAGCTATATTTATAAGAATTATCTATAAAATATATAATGAAATTTCTCATCTAACATGTATAAATTGTTTTCTAATAATGTTTTAAAGTAATAATACAAAATTTACATTAAAAAACTAAATAAAATAAATGAATTATGATTTTCTAAGAATTCATGGTCTATGATTTCTTATATATTTAGATTTTTATTTGTTTATATATGTGTTTTTACTAAAGTTAACATGACGATGAGAATAAAAATAGAGCTATTTATAAGAATGTTATCTATAATATTTAAATTTCTCATTTAATATATATATATATATATATATATATAATTTTTTTCTGTTTTATTTTTAATAACGTTTTAAAGTAATAATACACACTAAAAACTAAAAAAATGAGTTAAAGTATAGTGAATAAAAAAAAAGAAAACAGAAAATAACTAAGAAATAGTGGAAAATATTAAAAAAAAGTAATAATTCACATCTTATTTATAATCAAATTGTAAATATTTAAAATGACTAATTCTATATAATTATATTTTTATTACAACATAACTTTAATACATTGTATAATAAATAATGTATATAATTATTTTACTACAAAGAGAGGATGATATAGCGATAGATGAATCATTGCTGTATTTTTCTCATTTGTTTGAACTTTTATTTATCGTTAACCCTCTTTATATCAGATTTTGTGGTGTTTTTTTTTTAACACATTTATTAGGTAGGTTAGTAATAGGGTTATTGTAAGACTGCCTTATTTGAAATTGACTGCTTTAATTTAACCCTTACATTAATTTTAATTATCATCTTACCACATACCAACGAATTTAACAATTTAAACTGTGTCATTTCATTTGAATTTTTAACTGTGCATGATGCAGATGGAAAATTTTAAATAAAAAAACTATATTTTAATATCACTATTCGTTAATGATATCTATTTTACACTCGATTCATTTAATAAAATATTATATAATAATAAAATAATAATTTATTTTAACATCAAATAGACCGTGTAGAATGTGAAATAGCACCACGATAAATAAAATATGGTGATGCAAATAAACCAAATAACTTTACATGAGAAAAAGCATTGCAGTTAATTGTGCACTGAAGTTGGTAAAAGAGAGCTGAACCCAAACTGAAACTCACACTCTTCCAATTCTGGGAGGAACAACTTCTGAAATTCCAACGTGGATAACTCCCGTGCATAGCAGTTGAGTTGCGCTTACAATTATCGTGATTGTTTCTAAGGTTCGCTGCAAAAGTATTTGGAAAATTCTAGTTATTATTATTATGTAAAAAAGAAAGACACCACTTCAACTTTTTTGTTCATTTATTATGTTTTGTTCAACTTTTTTTTATTTATAAACTATGTGGGACTTCGACTAGCAAATATATTTGGTAAATGACAAATTCTTTGGCAGTGAATTGAAATTCTAGCATTGAAGCTAAGCTTACCAGGTTTGAGTCGGTCCATCCAAGTTCAATCTCTTTGCATGCAAATCTGAAACAAAATAAGTAGCAATCATAAAACATTTAGTGTCTGTTAGAATGGTAGAAATTTGAGTAAATAGAAAGCAGAAAGCTCACCCCATGGCTAGTAGAGTGAGTGCCCATGTAGTGAGAGAAGACATGGCCGCTGCATGTAAGTTGGGAGCATCCCACTGGAAAATGTTATTGAGTCCAGTGAGTGAGGTGGTGAACCCCACAACACCACAAATCAGAGACAAGATCACGAAGAAACCAGTTGTCATGTTTCCCATTGGAAAATATATTGGAAATATTCGTGCCGGAAGGGACAAAACAGATGCTACCATACAAACAACGCAGAGTCAGCAAACACACAAAATTCAAATCAACCAACCAATACAACACTTTTTTAATTCTAGTTTTCTACTCTCTTACCTGTTTCACCAGACCTTTGAATCCCATGATTCACTGCCCAAGAAGCAATCACAAGCACAATGAAATACAACACAAGATTCAGTGCCAAGAGGATTGAGGCCACTGATTTGGATCCTGAAGCCATGGCCCTTCAATTTCAAACACCGAAAAATCAGAACCTGTCCTTATTTTGTGATCGGAAGGTGGGCATGTATATATATAAACCAAGATTAATTCTTGAAATTGTATTACTAGAATATTGCTGGGAAAGGTTGTCCAGTAATGTGGTTGTTCTTTGCTCTCACCATTGAGAATAAGTTTCTTCTATTGAAAGAAATGGCTTGTATTCTTTGATCATGAATTGCTTTGCCTCGTTAAGAGGAAAGGAATTTTATGGTAGCTTAGAAGGGAAAACTTTGTGTCTATGATTATGATGATTAATATTATAATCAGAGTGAGAAAAATCCACAACACTTTAAATAAAATATGAGATTAATTATAAGTTTCTTACAGCTCACTCAAAACACAAGAGGATAGAGAACAACTGCAAGTGCTTGAGCAGAAGATCATGTTACACAGCAGAAATGCATAAAAGTGTTAAACTTTACAGCAAAGGATGTAAAAAAATAGTCTAAACTCCCATAAATATTAAAGACTAGAAATAATACATTGTATTTATATTATTATTATTAGTATAGTAATATGCTAAGTATTTATCTTAAATAAGCCATTTATATTGATATAGGATAATATTTAATATGCAAAGAAACAAAGAATATTCAACTATTTACAGAGATCACATCAAGCAATATATCTTTTAGGATAGGCTCTTCACTTCCATGGAACAGGGATAATAGCAATTTGTTCCACTAAAATAGATTTAATAACCATAGATCTGTTTGGTGATATTTAGAAGGGGAGACTAGTATGAAGTAACAAAGAAACAATTTAATTTGTCTAAAAAATAACACAATTAAATAACTAGAAGATTTCATATATAAATTCAGCTGCTCTTATATATTTCTCACTTATTCTGATTCAATACAGTATTATAAATATTGGGCAAATTTATCAAACACGGTTAATTTATTTTCAAATCTACTAAACTGTATAGATTTAAAAAAATATCAATATAGATAAGTCATGCTTCAAACATGACTTCACATTCAAGAGATAATACTCCAATACGGGACTTTAAATTCTTAAATTTTTTTAACAATGGTGAAGTTATTAATTTTTTAATTTTTTCGCACCGAAGAAGATGCTATTCTATTTCTTTTTTCTTTTCTTTTTAGTGAAGTTGAGAATGAAAAAAGCACTTTAATATTTTTAGAATTTGAGCTTTCGTATTTTATTTGTATTTCATTTATTATATTTTGTACATTTTTATCTGATAAATATAAATGGAATAAACATGTTATATATATATATATATATATATATATATATATATATATATTTCTCCGACGAAAGAAAATTTGTAACTAAAGTCCAAATTCGTTACAAACTGGAAATTATCATGGAAAAAATTCATATATTAATGAGGTATAGGTAATACTTATATACAATTTTTTTTCATAGAAAATGTAATGACTAGTCACTTTGCTTACAGAAAAGTCATTAATACCTAAGAAAATTATAAATTACGTACAGATGTATTGATTACATATAGAAAAAAAATTGCATGTAATTAACATGAAATAAATTATTTTAAATAAAAAAATTATAAATTCTTTATGTAAGTAATATTTTTAAAAAATATGTCTAATATATCTAAATTTGTTTGTACTCATATAGCACATAATGAAACTCTAAAAAAATAGCTAATTTGAAATCTGAATCAAGTTTTAACAATACATTTAAATCAAGTGCTAACATAATTCAAAATAATAGTTAAAAACATATAACTTAAAATTAAGTGCTAACAATACATTTTAAAATGAAGCTCCAAGAACATATAATTGAAATCAAATTCTAAAAATATAATTTAAATAAAATGTTAACATAGTTCAAAAGTTCAAAACTAAATTAAATGCTTAATAATTGAAGTACTTAGTATGTTCATGTTGGGGCTTTTTTCCCATTTTGATGTACTTTTCAATTTTAATTCTCAAAATGAGTAGAAAAAAATTTATTTACTAAAATAGGCAAATTCTGCCGGATAGGTATATTTTCAAACGGGTCAAAATAAAAGTGACATATTGACTATTTCAATTAATGACATTAATTAAAATAATTTCTCTCTGTGCAATCATTTTTTTAATTATTTGATATTATGATTGTTAGGTTTAACCATTAATAAAAAAATAATAATCATTATATAATAATAATTAACAAATAAATTTTTAATTATTTAGCACTATGTTCTTTACTTTAACAATTAACAAAAAAATTAATAATAATAATTAACAAAACTATAATAAAGTATTAAGACATACAAATTTATTTTAAATTAAAACAAAATAATATAATGATAATACTAATAAGAATAATTCATATGAATTTAATAATAATTATTATTATTTTTTAAATTAAATCTATATGAAATTATTCTTATTATTATTATTTAAATTAAATTCATATGAATTTAATTAAAATTATTATTTTTATTATCATTATGTTATTTTATTTTAATTTAAAATAAATTTATATATCTTAATATTCATGTTATAGTTTTGTTAATTATTATTATCTAATAATAATAATTATTATTATTATTATTTTGTTAATTGTTAAATTTAAGGATCATAGTATCAAATAATTAAAAAATGATTGAAGAGAGAAAAATAATTTTAATTAATGTCATTAATTGAAATGACCAGTATGTCACTTTTATTTTGACTAGTTTGAAATTATGTCTATCTAACTGGCAGAATTTATCCATTTTGATAAATAAATTTTTTTCTACACTTTTTAGGAATTAAAATTAAAAAGTACACAAAATGAAAAAAAAAACCTCATGTTGCTCTTGATCTATGTGGTTTTGTTCTTAGTTGTTTGTTGTGGTCTCTTTTATGTTGAGGTCGGTGTTCTTGTTGAAATGTGATTCAAGAATCAGGTTGAAAGAAACAAAAGCATAACAAGTGATTATAATTACCAACTTAAACTCTTATTATTCTCTCTATAATTCTAAACTTTCTCCATAATTCTAAACTTGTTGTTTTAAGTAGACAATCTATTATAAAACTATAAGAGATATTTAAATTTTCATGATACAGTGAGGTTATTTTCATATTTAAAAGTATGGACAATTAAATCCTGTAGATCTAACCTTTTTTTTTTTTTCCTTTTACAGTAAAACCCAACTTTTAGTTATTATTCTTTTCTTTTACAAGGTTTACTGGAGATAATTCTATTTATCTAACATACGATGCCATATCTAATCTAATTTAAGAAAATTTACTTTCAAATTTCTTCTGTTATTCAAATATATAAATTATATTATGTAAAAATTATAATAAAAAAATAATATCAAACCTCTACTACTACTATAACATATATAATACATTTAATCCCGATTAATATACAATCATTTTTTATTACGTGGATTTAAAACATAAAGCTTAATTTACACTCTAAAATGTTATATAAAAATAATTTGTACCTATACTATTAATAATGAAAATTTTGTATTAGACTGTTTGCATATATCTTATAACATTTTCTTCTATTTTTTTTTCTCACAACTAACAACAAGTGGATGTAAAAACCAATACCCTCTCCTCTCACAATCGTAAGCACAAATCTTATTTGCGTTATATATATGTTATGATCTGAGTATAGCTTTAATGTTTCTAATATAAGGATGGGTTTGCCATATATAATATTTAGTTTAACTGATTAGCAAAGTATCTATATGATTAAGAAGGATTGGAGGTTTGAATTAACAAACTGCAAAATATCTACTTCAATGTGAATATACATACATTCATAAACCAACATAAATTACTAGCATTTTTAAATATAATTTATTTCATAACATAACATGATGAATATTTTAAATTTTAAACATGACAGGGAGACTTGTTCAAATAATGGGATGAAGAAATTTAAGTTAAAAGATAACAGAGGAAGACAGATAATTTTTTTTCAAAATGAAAAGTGTGTATAGAAAGAATGCATATTACTTTTACTTAAACAAAATAATCTTCTGCAACAGGGTATTACTATTTTTTTTAACGGAAGGGTATTACTAATTATTAAAATTATTGATTAACGGAAGGGACGATAAAAAAAACTAATGTAATGAATGAATTTATAAAGGGATGTATATGATGAAACAGGGAAGAAGACAAGGCGATCAAACCAATATTCGCATGTGTCTTCATGCATGGAACTCTACAACCACATGTATTATGATGAAACCACTTTCAATATTGCTCAGTCACCACATGTCTTTCTTCTTGAATCTGCAAAACACTATTTTGACTAACAAGCAAGACCCATATTCAGGGGTTTTATATTTATTGGTATCTCCGTAGCTTACACGAACTTCACCATCAAAGCTTAGAATGATTCTGCCACATTCATCTAAAATTCAAATTTACTTCTGTTTTAAATATAAAGAAGAGCCAGTATGTAGCTACTAGATCCCCTATGTTCTTCCATGGAAAAAAGGTACTATTTCTCTTGTGTAAGGATATGATAAAATTTGGTTAGTAATTTTTCTTAGTAATTTTTTAAGCTTGTTTGGAATTCTTAGGGTTTTCATTGTAGGGTTTAGGTTGTTGCAGGAGTGGGGGAATTGGTTATAAAATTGACATTGCAGGTAGGGAAAAGTGGTGGTTGCGATGCTGCGGGGTTTACATATTAGAAGATATAAAATTGATGAGTTTTAGGTTCTATATATATATATATATATATATATATATATTTAACCGACATGTATTTTTGATATTTTCCAAAATTATAATATATATAATTGATAGAATTAGTCATTCGTCAAAATCTTTTGGCAATATCTTTCCAATATGGCGGCAAAATTTTTTACTGATTTTTGGACATACTTATTTATGGTTGATGCATTATTTTTTTATTTAGGGTTTAACCAACAACCACAGTGCCAAGTCTGAGAAGTTACCCAAAATAGTAAGACATTATTGTATTATTACCAAGACAAATGAAGCATCATGGGATTATTGTGGTACATGTAAGGGAGAAAACATTGGAAACTCTAGCTATCCAAAACCAAAAGCAAAACAAAGTGTGGTAGCAGCATGGCAACACAAAGAGTAGTTTTACTTGGGGCAACCGGGCCAAGCAAGGTCCTTAGGAGAAGGGGTTTTGAGAACAGGATTCCTCTCGAAGAAATTGGTTGGCCTGAGCTCGAACGCAGTGCTCAACAATGGCATTATGGGGAAGTCTTCCTGAGCTGGAACGTGATGAATTCCCACAACGTGCCACAGCACAATGTCCTTGTTCTTTATGTCTCTATTCCTGCAATTATTTCAAGTGTAAAGGAAAAGGGTAAGTTGTTGTGAACACAGGCACTTAAAAACTAGTAAGAAAAGTGAAAAAATGGTACTTTTTGGTCCAAACGGCTAAAGTATCTTCTCCTTGGCTGTGATCAACGTAGAGTCCACCAGCCCATTTCTCAGTCCTGTTGTAGGGAGTGACCCATACATTGAAGTTTGTAAAAGCGCCACGTATTTGTGGATAATCATCTTCTGCAAGAAGAGGATGAGCAGGGATTGCTGGAATCAAACGGTATCCCACATTGTTTCCAACCGAGGTCTTCTTGTTAGGGTTCACCACTGAAAGCTCTCCCGGTGCGGCCCCAATTGTGATCTTTGCATCGTTCTCGGTCTGAGCAGTTTCAGTCTCAGTTGTCCAATAGCTTTTCCTCTTGGAGCTTCCATCTGTCACTCTCACCGTCTTCAAACTCGTCTTCTCGAAAGAGTTGTAGACGCCGTCAATGTCAAGGTCGAGATGGTATATGTAGAAGTGGTCGTGGTAGACACCGATGCTGTTGGCTGACACCAGGGTACCATGTTGGTCACTCTTTATCTCGTTCTTGTGCTTAATATCCACTCCCTTGATTTCCAATATACCCGACAGAGCAATCTGTTCAAGGATTTTTATTACATTAGTTTAGGCTACAGGACTAGCTGTCTAGCACTTACAGATCCGGCAAAACATGTAGAGTGATGATAGTTTCAGACTATATTTTTTCACACATAATATTATTATTTTATTTTAAAAATTTGTTTATATTTATTTCTACAATAATGAAGATATAAGGATGTAGAAACAAAACAGTGGTCTCAAAAGTTCTTTTCCGTTTCCTTTATTGGTTAAATATAATATTTGATTGGAAGCAAGAGAAAGAAGTGGAGGTCAAAGAATTATCATCACACTTGGACTATCATCACTGTAAACATATAATTAGTCAGGTGAGGCCCACTTGTATTTCTTAAGACCACTCCACAAACATGGATTATTATATAACAAAGCATGTAGTAATTTATTTCATTCCGAATGACTTTTGTTCTTGGACTCGGGTAAACATTCAGGCATGCATATTAAAAGGTTCAGATGACATGAGTACCAATGCCCCTTGGGGTTCGCAAGTGAACCACGTGGTCCAAAACATAATGGAGATCTTGTCCAATAAAATGGCATTGTGAAGAATTATCAAAACAATATATAATACCATTTTTTATGTTTGAATAACGAAGAGCAAGATCTGTTATCCCAACATCATATCAGACAAAGTTGACAGCTTTACATATATGTGCGTGTTTATATGTATAAAACTAAGTAATAGTAAACATGTGCTAAGAACTACAATATTGTACTCACAAATAGGTATAGGGAATGATGAAACATACCGCGGGTTTGATTGAGCCACTTGTCTTAAACTCCCAGTCAATGATGTTGTCGTAGTTGCCCACAGTAACAATTGTTCTTACCACCAAGTTCACTTCCGATCTGCTTTCTGCGAACTGTGAGAGGCCAACACAAACGTAAATATTTAAATTTAATTGAATGAGCAATTAGTGTGTATTGATGAGAAAGAGGTGGTGAATGCGTATATACCGATTCGTCGGGAATTCCAGTTTCGGTGTGACGCCACAAGATGCTACCGTATTGTTCGAACACACAGACTGCGTTGGGAATGAGCAATGGAGAGCCATCGGCAGCGTGAACATATACGTCAAGGAATTTAGCATGGGAGGGGCAATCACGGTTGGGCACCAATGGGACAGTGGAGAGACCGAACCCAAACTCTCCGGCATCGAAGAATGTCTTATAGTAAAAGTCATCTGTTGGGTCTTGGTATGGCACGAACAGCTCAGAAATGTACCCTTTGTATAATACTCTTCGAGACTTGTGCTTCTCCAGATCGTAAATGGACGCCAGTGATATCACAAGTCCGGCACGTGGATCGAATCCGATGTGGAACTTCCAGTTGGCCCAGCTGAACAGACGAATCAAATCAAAAATAGTTGAAACTATATATATATATAACCAAAGCAAAGTGGATAAAGAATAAAGAAAGAAGAACATTACTTACCTAACACTGTGGCCACTGATTTGGAAGCCAGGACCCTCTGGTTGGTGGGTTGCTAGACTGCGGTGTTTTGGTCCAAATGGTGGCTTCTGAAGTGATAAACGGTATTCAGTGTTATCAGCGGTTGGTACTGCTATGATACCACCGTCGTGATACTCGATGATCTTCTTGAGCTCAAGATCAACCACTATGGTGAGTCCACTGATAGGCCTCACGTAGATATTAGGGCTGCTTTCTTTCATGAAGCATTCCACCCTCACTCTCCTTCCTTTCTGGACTTCTCCAAACCACCCCAAGGTGAAAGTGGAGCACACCACCTCTGAGAGGTTCAAGCCTCTCTTCTTCACGGATTCTTTGAATGGACCGTATTCCAGTGGGAGCTTAATGGCAACGGCCTGTTCATCCACGGATAGGGTGGGGAACCCGTTTCCGTTGTGAACGTTGTCTGAGAGAATTCTCTTTGCGTCGAGTTGAATGAGGATCTCGTGAGTTTGGCTGTTGACGATGGCAACGACGAAGGCCTGGCGAGGGACGGTTGTGACGGTTGGTTTGATGGATTCCCATTTGAGAATGGCATCCTTCTCAGGGTCATGAAGGCCAATGTAGTGGAAGCTCAACCTGTTGTTGGAGATTGGGTACTTCCTCTGGACTATGGTTTGGACAAGAGTTATCTCTTCTTTGGTGAGAGGGTCCAATGGATGCTGAAAACGCAGTGGGGTGATGGAGAGCACTGTTTGGAGAGAAAAGAGCAGAAGAGCAGAGAAAAGCACAAGTTTCATGGTGGAAGCCATGATGAGGAAGAAGCTAGGTAACTGAAGCCCTAGTTTGGTTTGTGAAGTGAAAGCCCTTCCTTAAACCCTTATATAGAAGCTACATTCTACCCTTTTAGCCAATTGCCATTTGTTTATACCAATTATATTCCACGTGAATTTTCTGTGTCATGCCATCTTTTACAGTGATCTTGTTTCCTGTATTATATAATTCTTGTGGGACATTAAGTATATAACCATTCAAATAACCATATATACAATACAATTTCTCAGTGATTCGCATATTGCTTCGCGTGTCCATTTCTGAATCAACTTGATTTGATAAGAATATATACAAATAGCAAGAAGATTTAAGATGCAGCTGCTATTATCTGCCTAACGTAAAAATTAGTTCTCGTTATAAAATTATTATTGAACATTTAGTTGGAAAAATAAACCATGTTGTAGTCTCACTGATTTTGAAAACATTAATTTTCTATAGTTGATTGTGATCCACGAGGGGATATTTTATTGATAAATTGAATTTCTTTATAGTTTGATTTTGAATTCCTAGCATCTGTATCTCGATAATGTAATATAATTCAGACGAGAGTGCATGAGTTGGCCCAAAGGTGGTGAACTCTTTACTTTGATACCTGCACACGTGATCTTATCTTCATCATAATTGATTTCAGCCGCGGCGCCGCAGAAGAAGAACAAAATATGCTGGAATTAATAACGAATTAGATCGTTTCTATGCGTTTCTACCAACACAAGATATCTTTTATAAAATCATAAAAGATAATAAAACCTATTTTATAAACTGTGGTCAAGATAAGATCGCGTCTCGATGGATCAATAATATTTGCACTATATAATTTTATAAAATATTAGCTGGAAAATGTATTTAACAGTTTTCATACAAATCCTATAATTGATATATGTATATGGATTTTTTTTAGTGCGTGTCTTTGTACACGTTTTTAACAATTATATAAGTGCGTAATTGTTTTTCAATAAAAATACTAATTATCTTTTTGCTATTACAATAAACTCAGCAAAACAACATTCATTTGAAAATATATCAATATTCGCATATGAGTGATGTTGATATTTTTTTATTAATATTTAAATATTTTATTCATATTTTATCAATGTTGAAACATTTTATAAAGACAAATTTTGTTTACACAAAAATCATTCTTAATCTTACAATTTTATTTTATTTTTTTGAAAAATTGTGGTTTTATTGTTATAATACAATAACATGATTCTTTTTAATAAGAAATAAATCATGCATACTTATTTTTTATTAACTAAATAAGAATAAAAATATTTCAATAGAAAAAGTATAACTAAGAATATATATATATATATATATATATGCAAGTGTACATAAAGAAAGTAGGGAACTTACAGATTGGCATAATCATATATAATAATACAATAATTATCGTGAATTATTTAACTTTCAAATAAAAAAATACTGTTGCATACATAATTGAATGACCATGTTTTCATTGCTTAATGTGTAAGAATATCTCTTACATATTCGTTTTTTATAACACAATTTCACTAAGAATATAACTTATTTTACACCTTTTAAAAGTTTTAAAATTGTTACCTTTTTAAGAAAATCATGTTAAAATTATTACAGGAATCATATGTTTACTTCACCTGCTTACTCCTTAACCTTGTTGCTTAAATCCGTATATAGATTTGGTAAGGAACTCTTTTTCCTGACTGAAACATTGAGAAATAATACATTTTACAACTGAAAAAAAATTTAAAGTTAATTGATAATTTAAATAAATAGATTTAAATAAATAGATTTAAATAACTTTTTTTAATTATTACATGAGTTATTTTTTAAATAAGTTAAATAAGATTTTAAATTTGTGATTTTCAAATTTTTATACTTATTTAGAGTCGGTATTTCTTCCATCTCATAATTGTCTATCTCTCTACCTTTTTTTTTATTTTGAATGAATTCGAAACATTATATTTTTTTGGAAAATTGTGGTTTTATTGTTGTAATACAATAACATGATTCCTTTTAAGAAGAATTAAATCATGCATATTTATTTTTATTAAATAAATAGCAATAAAAAAATAAAATATTTCTATAGAAACAAAAATGTCATATTTTTGGAAGATATCATAAGTATAATTAAGAATATATATATATATATATATATACCACTTCGAATAAGCACGCCTATTTTTCTAAGACTATCATACCATTTTATATCAATAAAATGAGATTATTTTTGTTGTCCCATTTAATTTTGGAGGATAATTTTTTGGATATATACGTGTTTTTCATAAAAAAAAAAATATACAGATTAGCATTGTGGACTCAATTTGAAGTTGGTTTTAGGAATTTTGAGTGAGACTCTTGTGATCATCGACTTATTTTCTAAGCTGAACTGAGTTTATAATATGAATTTGGATGTGTATTTGTTAAATTTAAGATTAATTAAAATGATTAACATAAGTCACTAATATTAAAATGACTAATAAATATGGGTTTCACTCAATATCTTACACTGCTCTAATACTATAAAAGTTTATTATCATTTTTATAAATAGATTAATAACTCTACAGTTAAAATTATTGTCGCTCTATCTTGGTTTAAATACTAACTAAATCTTTGTTTAAATACTAACTAATTTATCATTAGAACATTTTTTTACATATATCTCCAACCGAGTGATAAGAATTTTCTTATAGATGAAGTCAGTTTCACAATAAAAGAATTCCAATTTAGTACACTATATTTCTTATAGGAAGAGACATAATCTTATATAATAATACAAGAATTATGGTGAATTATCTATCTTTCAAATAGAAAAACTGTTCCATACATAAATGAGCATGTTTGTAAATTAAATGGATATTATAAATCTGATCTTTCATTGCTAAATGTAAGAATATCTCTCACATTTCCCTTTTCTATAACACAATTTCACTAAGAATATAACTTATTTTATACCTTTTAAAAGTTTTAAAATGGTTACTTTTTAAAAATATCATGTTAAAATTATGACATGAATTAGATGTTTACTTCACCTGCTGCTTACTCCTCTTGCTTAAATCCGTATATAGATTTGGTGAGGAAATCCTGACTGAAACATTGCGAAATAATATATTTTACAGCTGAAAGAAATATTAAAATTATATCATAATCGTATAAATAGGTAAATTGATAAGTTAATAAATATGTTTAAATAATATTTTTTTAATTATTACATAAATTATTTTTTAAAATAAGTTAAGTAATATTTTAAATTTGTGATGTTCAATTTTTTTATATTTAGTTAGACTCGATATATTGTAAGGTATTTCTTCCATCTCATAACTCTCTATCTCTCTACCTGTGTGTTTTGAATTCCGAAAATTGTATATTTATCATTTCATTTCAAAATAAAAAAGAATGGGAGCAAATATTTAATAATGATATTTTTACATATTTGTTTATATATTTCTGAAAACAACCTTATTATAAAAATATAATAAAATATTTAAAAATTAGTGTGCCAATTTAAATTTCTATATTATTAGATTATTATATCAAATTGTCAAGTAATTATAAACGGTGTGAAAGTATTATTACTAGTAAATATTTAGAAGGTGTAAAAAGCAACACCAACCTGTATTATGCCACTTGAGTCCATTTCTTAGAAAATCACCATAACTACAAGCGAGGCTGACAAAACAGCAAACCATGCAAATTCTTCCATTCCAGAACCTCGATGTTTTCTTCCTGCACCTCTAATGAGAAATAAAAGTATCATTTTTATCTTCTTCATTTTTTCGGTCCTATTTCCATTTTACCTAAATTAGATAATCAGAATATAAAAATTATATTTTAAATTATATAATTTACCATAAAAAAATTATTTCAAATTTTATAATTTAAAATAATATTTTTTATATTTTAAATTGTATAATTTAAAATATAAATTTATTTTATTCTAAATTATATAACTTAGAATATAATTTTTTTTATTTTAAACTACATAATTTAAAATATAATTTTTTTATTATGAATTATTTAAAATAAAATATTATAGTTTCAATTAAATAATCCATAATATAATGAATTGTACAATTCAAAATCAAATTTTAGAAAGATATTTTGATATTATCATAAAAAAAAACATGGATATTATTGAGGCTGCAGGAAGAAAAGCATGGAGGTGCAGCAAGAAGCGGTCACCGCCAATATCTAAAGTAGGCTGCGTATGTCCAAATAAGGTCTCCAAAACTTCAATAAAAAAAAAATATGAGTTCATGTACTACTAGAAAACTATTTATTACTTACAAAATTTCTGTCAAAAAATTCGGCAGAAAATATAGCCAGTTTTTTTATGTAAAATAATTTCCACAATAAATATTTATATTTTTTTGAAATTTTTCCACAGAAAATACATGTGAATTTTCTGGTATAAATTCATTGCAAAAATTTATTTTCAATATTTGTAAAACTAACATGTTCACTTTAGTTATATAATTATACTTTTTCTTACAGATGAAATCTGGTATATTTTGTTATTTGTTCAAGACGCTCTTAATTAACTGTTTACATGAAAGCATTAAAAATTGAATGTGGTTATCTGTCTTGTGTTGTTTCTTATAATGTTTTTGCTTAATTTTCGTTCAGTGAGGATTAAGGGATGTAATTTGATTAGTTATGTGATATCGGGTGTTCTTGTAGAAAAATCTTGTAAGTTCGGTAAGAAATTATTTTATCTTGATTCATACTTCAACGATAATTATATTATTTGAAGTGTATATGAATATACACATGAGTGTGATGAAGCTGGTATTGTTTAGTAATTATAATCTTTATCTCATACTTGGTGTGTAGAATATATAATTAACTTTTTGCTATCAAAATAAACTCATCAAAACAACGTTCATTTGAAAATATATCAATATTTTTTTTAAGTTAATTCGCATATATGAGTGATGTTGATAATTATTTATTAATATTTAAATATTTTATTCATATTTTATCAATGTTAAAATATTACACAAAATTCATTCTTAATTTTTTTTTGGGAAATTGTGGTTTTATTGTTGTAATATAACATGACTGTTTTTAATAAGAAATAAATCATTTATATTTATTTTTATTAAATAAATAGAACTAAAATAAAATATTTCAACCTAAACAAAAATATCATATTTTTAGAAAACATCATAAGTATAATTAATTAATTAATATATATATATATATATATATATATATATATATATATATATATATATATATAAATATATAACATTACTCAACCACTTGGAATAAGCATGTCTATCTTTCTAAGACTATCAGACTATTTTATATGAATAAAATAAGTATTTTTGTCTTCCATTTTAATTTTTGACGATAATGTTTTTGACATATGCGTGTAAAAAAAATAAGGAAATTACAGATTGGCATTGTGGGCCCAATTCAATCCTTTAAGTCGGTTTTCTGTGAAAGTCCATTTTAGGAACTTTGAGTAAGAGCCTGTCACTGTTGTTGACCTTTAAGCTGGATTGAGTTTGTCAGTGTTGACCTGCAGAAATGAATTATATGTATTTATTAAAATAAATATGAATATTAATAAATACGAATTTCAATAACAGTAACTTACACTGATCCAATAATATAAAAATTCATTATATTTTTATAAATAAAGAGCTAGTCTGATTTCACCAGCTGAATATTTTTATATAAAATAGTACTGTTTCTCTATCTTTTATACACTTATAGTTATATTTTCTACAAGAATTTCCAATTAAATAATAAAACGTTCTCAATAAAAGAAGCCGATCCTACCATGAAAAATAAATTTTCGGTTTACTACACCAACCTTATTTATTTCTTATCAGGAAGAGGCATAATAATACAATAATTATCATGAATTCTTTAATTTTCAAATAAAAGATTGCATACATAATGATTGAAGTATGATTGGTATGAGTTTCATCAAATATCATTTATTATTGTATAAGTTGTTTTCTTTTTTAAGATAGTTCGTGTTTTGTGATTGGGAACTTTTATCCATCTTTTTGCATTATTATTCTTTCTGTTTTGTATTATCTTAAAGGTCTAGTTATATATTATTAAGTATTTATTATTTATTATTTATTTGTATTTTCTAATGGTGTAAATAGGATGTTATATTTTTCTATATTTAGTCTGGTATTATTCTTAAAATAAGTTATTAGGCTAGTGTGTTTGTTGTTATCATTCTTGTTTTATTGTATAAGGGTTATAATATTCTATAAGTGTTTTTTTTAATTTGATTTATTTTTTTGTTATTAAAAAAGAACATGATTAATTGAGCATGTTTGTAAAATAAATTTATATTATAAATATGATTTTTCATTGCTAAGTATAAGAATATCTCTCACATATTTTTTTTATAACACAATTTCATTAAGAATATAACTTATTGTAAAAAAAATCATTTTAAAAATTATTACATGAATCAGATGTTCACATCACCTGCTGCTTACTCCTCAACCTTGTTGCTTAAATCCGCATATAGATTTGGTGAGAAACTCCTTCTCGTAACTGAAACATTGAAAAATAATATTTTACAACTGAAAAATATATTAAAATTATATTATAATAGTATAAATAGATAATTAATAAGTTAAATAAATAGATTTAGATAAGATTTTTTTTAATTATTACATGAATTATTTTTTAAATAAGTTAAACAAGATTTAAATGTGTGATGTTCAATTTATTTATTTTTACTTATTTAGACTCGATATATTGTAAGGTATTTCTTCCATCTCACAACTGTCTATCTCTCTACCTTTTGTATTTTGAATGTATGTTCTGAATTCAAAAATTTATATATTTATTCATTTAATTTCAAAATAAAATAGAATGAAACTAGATATTAAAAAATGATATTTTTACATCTTTGCTTCATATATTTCTAGTCACAACCTTATAACAACAACATAATAAAATATTTAGAAGTTAGTTTGCCAATTTAAATTTTTATATTATTAAATTATTATATCAAATTGTCAAATAATTATAAAGGAAAGTATTATTACTAGTAAATACTAAAAGGTGCAAAAAGCAACACCAACCTGTATTAAGCCACTTGAGTCCATTTCTTAGAAAATCACAATAACCACAAGCAATCCATGCCAAATTTAACAAAAGCAGCAATCTATGTCAAATTCTTCCAGAACCTCGATCTGCACCTATATTAGGAGAAATGAAATATCATTTTTAATTCTTTTATTTATTTTTATTTTCTCAATCATATTTCAGGATACAAAAATTATATTTTAAATTATATAATTTAAAATATAAAAAAACAATTTTTATTCGACATTTTATAATTTAAAATAATAATTATTTTTATTTTAAATTATAAAATCTAAAATATAAAAAGAATATTTCAAATTATATAAATCAGAATAAGATAAATTATACAATACAAAATACAAAGGTATTTTTGATATTACAGGGGTGCAGGAAGAAAAAGCATGGAGGTGCAGGAAGAAGCGTGCACCACCAATACCTAAAGTGGGCTGCGTATGCCCAAACAAGCTTTCTTTGCTTAATTTTCGTTCAGTGAGGATTAAGGGTTGTAATTTGATTAGTTATGTGTTCTTGTAGAAAAATCTTGTAATTTTGATAAGAAATTAATTTATATGCTTCAACGATAATTTATTTGAAGTGTATATGAATATACACATTATCTTATTTGTGTAGAATATATAATTTGTAATTACATAAAATTTTATTTATTGGGGTTTCTAAAAAGCGTCGTTAATTACTGTGGATTCCGAAACCTCCCTCATGTACTGATATCTGCCACAACCACTGTCTAAATTATTTTCTTAGATTTCTCTTCCATGGATTATGTATTTCTTTTCTACATCCAACTACTTCAGTTATAAACTAAAAACTATAAATTAAGGAATAAAAAATCTTCAATAGAGATTCTTAAGATTTACAGTAATAAATGACAGTTTATTAATGATGATTATCGCTTCATTGTTGCCTCAAAATTACAAGATTATGCATTATTTTATACTTTTTTTTTACATCATATGTGCACCCCAAATCCGTTATGAAAATCAATTTCTATATTGATCTAATTCAAGTCAATCAATTTAACTTTTTTATATTAATGTTTTAATACATGTATTTAGTTTAATGATTTTAGATTGTATTTACGTTTTAACATAAAAACTTCAAAAAAATTAGTTGGGATTAACTAACAAGGCTGATGGCCCAATAACTGATGCCGCTAAGTGATCCCATTGAAAGTTTCAGCTCCATGATTAGTGTAATGCATATGCTTGATTTATCTTGCTTCTTTTAATCATGCTGTTCTTATTTACCTAATTTTCTTTCATAATTTTTATGTTTCTCCTGCAATTTACTTTGTTTTACATGGGAGAGACAACATAACGTGAATATTATGAACATCTTCTTAAATTGGACTAAATATTTTCCTTTGGTAGTTTGCTTTCTTTCTATTTTGAATTTGTAACGACGCTTTTTTGAATTTTATTACTACATATATACTAAAAATTTATCATAATATATTTCTTTTTCATGTTAGATTTTTTTCTAAGTATGATGGACTTTTTTTTTCTAAATGTGACTTCATCTTATAAATAAATAATAAAATAATTTCCTAAATATAATATTGTCAATATTTAGAAATTACTATAATGAGTCTTTTTTATATTTATATATTTGGTTAGGAAACGAGTTTCTATATATTTAATCGTTAAATTTATTTTAATAAAATTTGTCGTTAATATAATTTTTATATAATTAGTAATCAAATTAATTTTTAAATAATTAGTCATTAAATTAGTTTATGTATATTTTGTATTTAAATTAATTTTTGTTAAATAATAACTAAGATTGGTTTTGAATCTAAATTGATATTTAATATTAATTACTATTAGGGTTTATGATCTAACATTTATTACTATTAAATTCTGAGTTAAATTTAAATTAAACTAGCTACTAAATTTATTATTTCAAAAATCAATAAATTAGTTTTTAAATCAATTTTTAATAAATAAAAACTCCCACATGTTGCATGTAAATTGGCAACCTATAGACTTTAATCTAAACACCCATAACTTAGTTACTAAACATTACTTTTCATTAAATATGGCCAATTTTAAGAAATATGTATTTCTATTTTATTTTATTTTATTTTCTACACACGTTTAAAGATGTAAGTTTATGCAAAATTATTTTATATTTTTAAAGTGGGACAAATTCTATATAAACTCTACATTATATTATTATTATTAATATATTTATATTGGAAAATTATAACTTAACAACTGAGTTTATTGTGAAAAAAAAATCGTTTCAATGTTGGTAGAAAAATATCTGAAAGTAAATTACTATGCAGATTTAAAATTTGTACGAAGGACTGGAATATGAATAAAGTTTTTCTACTAAATTAAGATTTACTAGTTATTTTTTCTTAAATGTAAATTTTGGAAATAATCATTGGCATAAATAGTTTTGTTAAGAAATAAATATAAATCTAAATTAAGTAAAAAGAAAAAGTTGAAAGTCAAGTAAAAAAAGCTTATAAATATATGAACTAAAATTTTATCCTAAAATTAGTCTTAATTTTTTATATGAATTTGTTAAATTTTATTATTATTAAATATCCTCGAACTCATACTTGTGATAATATGTAGAAAATTTTAATATTATTTATTTTATTTTATTTTTGAGATATTATAATATAAATTACTTTAGTGTTATTATATGCAAAATAAAAATTAAGTTATTTTATTTTGTTTTGTCAATTATTAAATAGCAACTTATGACGGAAACTATTTGCTTTCAGGAGTTTCATAAATATTAAATAGGTGACAATTTTATTTTTAATTTGATTTTTTCTACATTTACAATAATAAAAACTAAAATCAAAAGACTTGTGCGAATCAAATAAGTATAATAGTAAAAGAAAATATCTAATTGTACTATAAAATAGATTGACCACTCTAACAAATGTATAATTGCATAACCCTTCTATAGTGATCCACCAAATACCTATTGGTTATAACTAAAACATTCACCTCTATCGAGATCAAATACTTACCAAATATATCTTCATAAGACTAATGTGCCCTATATACCAATAATTATAAACATGTTACACTAATAAGGTGAACACAAGTAGATGAACTGGGCCTTCAGCCCAACTACTTCAAAAAACCTATTTAAATACCTATAAAAAAAAGAAAATAATCTTAAAAAATAAAATATTATTATTATAATCATATTCATTCTGTATTACTTAGAAGACGGTCTACCGTTGACTAGCGTTGACTATTTGACTAACCGAGCTACAACATTAATAATAAAGAATGGGAAAAAAGCCATATGTTAGAGCCTATATTACAATATTTACAAGACATGAACATGGAAGTAAATTGCGCCGTTAGTTCCCGGCAGCGGAAAGTTGGAAAAGATGGAAATAACAGAAAAAAAATGTGGATTTCAAGAATTTAAAAATTAAAAAATACAGAAAAACAATAAAATTTGTATGGTCTGAACTTTTCATGTTTAGGTAAACAATTTATAAAAAAAAAAACACTTTACACTTATTATCATTTCAATATTCACATTTTTATAATAAAATAAATAAATCAAAGTAAAAATATTAAAATAATACATTAAATAAATTGGATTACTCTAAAATAATTTTAAATTTTAATTTATTTTTTATATATATACTAATATAAAAAGATTATTATACAATATTAATCAGATCATATACATTTTTTTTAACTTAAATTCATTTACCTTTTTTTAGTGCAAACAACCTTTTTTCCCTCTCTCGTTTTTTTCTCGTACCCCCATTTGTCATAGAGATTAGGTGCTACAATTCATACCTAGTAATATATTTTTATTTTTGTCTATGAGGCAATTGTGATCATTGAAGAAGCATAAAGGTAGATAGAAAGAGAGGGTAAAATAATATAATATGAATGGGTATTAACCTAAGCGAGAAGCCTGGCGTCCCTTAGCAGTGTAAGATCATGAATTAGGGCAGTTAAATTATTGTGAGACGAACCTCCTTCTCCAACAGCTTTTCTCGCCTTTTCCCCAAACTCTTTTGCACGCCGTCTCACTTCCTCCGCTTCATCACCACCGTCCATTATCCGCCGCACACCTTTCTCAATGCTCTCTCTGCTCACCACCACCTGTCTCTCGCCAAATCCTATGGGAGTCCACTCTGTTGCGCCCACCTCCACCCCAATTCCCCGCACCTCGCTTATCAGCTTCTCGTTGTAGAACTGTTCTCCATGCACCGGCCACGTTATCATGGGGACCCCACAACTCACGGCTTCCACGCTGGAATTCCACCCGCAATGACTCACGAATGCTCCAACGGCACGGTGGTTCAGGATAACCAACTGTGGAGCCCATCCCCTGATAACCATCCCCTTCTCCGCATTCCTCTCTTCAAAACCCTCCGGCATCCACTTCTCCTTCTCTTCCTGCCCCTCCTTCTCCTTCCCCTTCTTCTCCGGGACCACCCATATGAACCCATGACCCGATGCTTCAATCCCGCATGCAATCTCGTAAAGCTGTTCATCCGGGAAATGACAAAGGCTCCCAAAGCATATGTACACCACCGAGTTTTCTGCCTTCGAGTCAAGCCAACTCACGCACTCCTCCATACTCACCACGCTCTTCATGCCCCTCTCTGCTTTCTCTTCAGGGGTTCTGGTTATCAGAGAGGCCGGCCCAAGATGCCAAGCCTTGTGTCCCGTGGTTTCTTCGTAGTAACGGATGTATTCTTCTCCGTCGAGCTCCGCGAAGTTGTTCACTATTAGGCCGTAGCTTCTGAGCTCCGTCTCCAGCATCTTATCAAGGAACTCGGTCAACTCCTTCGGTGGTGATGCGTTGAGGGTGATGGGGTGAGGGAGGGTGGGACTGAGAAGAGAATTGGAAGGTAGCGAGGAGTGTATGGCGCAGATGGTGAAGAGGGAGAAGCCGTTGAAGGCAAGTCTAGGGATGTTAAGGTTGATGGCCAAGTCATCAACCCAGGGGAATAGAAAGTCGGCGACGATGCAATCGGGTGGGTTCTCCTCCACGAAGTTCTGGATGGAGGGTTGGAGTATGGTGGTGGCGTCGAAGACCTTGGCGAGGTGGTCAGCGTCGGTGACGGCGGAGATGCTTTCGATGCCGTCAGGGAGGCCGACCTCTTGAGAGGGAAAGTGAACGGTGTGTAGGCGGAGGAAGGGGTGGGAGGGGATGGATTTGCGCAGGGTTAGGGCGTGGGAAGGGGTGGTGATGATGGTGACGTGGTGGCCACGAGAGGCGAAGAGGGTGGCTATGTCGCACAGCGGGATCATGTGACCTGCTGCTAGGAAATGAATGAAGTAGAGTTTGAGTGGCCTCGTTTCCTCCATGGCGTTGCGCTATCTCAATTGCACGTGCCTTCCCCCTATAACGCTACCATTTTATACTCTCACAATCACTGCCATAGAATCTTTTGCCGTGGGAACGTTCCAAAGGGAAAGGGAAAACATACCACAACTTTATAAATTCTAACGTTTGTATATACTGGAGGGACAAAATATCATTTTTCTATTAATAATACTCTCACAGTTTGTACCATTTCTTTATACTACAGTTCCGAGAAGAATCATGATACATAAATTATTTTATTATTATATAATATTTTATTAAATAAAGCGAATGTTAAGTGTACTGAAAGATTAATTTTCCTAAGACACTATCATCGGATGGATACATAATCTTCAAAATATAAATGCGAATACAGAGTGTAAATCTTTAAAGGAGAAATAAGATATGGTATCTGTCCTCGTCAATATTGTAGGTTGGGATTGGACATGCGTCGAATGAAAATACACCATCCAATAGTGCTTCATACTTTTTTTATATACATTTATCAATTATTGTAAAGGTTAACATAAAATACTAGATTGACAAAATGAAGGTAATACATATAAAGGAATAACATAAAATAAACTATTCCATTGTTACCAAGCTTCTCTATCCTTCAAATACAAGACACCAAATATAACAAGTTCTCATTCAGTGGTAGATAACGTAACTACTAGTTCGTTTTTAGAATAGCATAAGCCTGCACCTCAACCAAGCATCAAGATATATTTGGAAATACTTGTTCTATTACTTTGACATTGTTTTTATCAATAAAAATAACTATATATACGAAGTCCTAGAGTGTTTCAATATATATATATATACGGTTGAGGTGCAGGCTTATATGTTTGTGTGTGTGTGTCCGCAAAAATAGAGAGAATGGTTGTAAGGTATTTATATGTTTTTCTACAGAAATACTAGCTAGCTGTCTTTCTCTCCTAAAATAACTCTGGTTTTTGGTTCCTACCCATTAAGCTATATTCTAACTTGAAAGCTGTCTCTCTTAGGCTACCATAAGAGAACCTGGTTTAACCATGCTAACTATTATCTTTTGGTAAGTCTCTTTTAACTATTAGTTTACAGTGAGTCTCTTTATCTCACATAGGAAGTAAAACCTCATAAAATCTCATTTATTTTGTATTTTAATGATAAATATTAAGTAACTTATTTTTTATTTACTTTTTATTAGTTATAAAAACATAAAAAGGTATTTTCTTGGTTTATTGAGAGTGTTTTCTATATAAGAACTCATTCTCTATTTTATAGATTTTTTTTTTTAATTTTCATGCAACATCTTTAGATAAAAAGAAATATTTGTGATTTCAGCTGAAGATTTATACTAAAATACTCTTATGACTATTTTTTTTTTTCTCCAACCTTTTAGCTCTTACAAAATGTTACTATATTTTTTTGGGAGTAACCATCCCTCCAAAATTTATTTCACAAAAACAAAGTCTAAGTCGAGAAGTGCAGTTTTTAACATGTAGTTAAAGAATGTCATTTTCAAAGGATAAGCCGTATCGAGGAAGCGAGATTTTCAAGACATGATTGACGACAACTTTAGACATACAAGTTGAAATTTACCTAAGCAACTCTTGTGTTGTGTTTGACAACCAATATGATTTTGTTTTATCTCGATGGCCCATCCATAGTTTTCCACCACATGACTATGGAAAAGTGTCGGTAATAAGTTGCCACGTGGTTTACCCAATAGCACTCGTACCGCCGCCATTATTAATTCAACAAATGAAATTAGCTAAATCAATAATATCATGTTTGATTGATTTTACAGAATAAGAAACTTTTGTTTGTCAATTTTTTAATAACCAATGATTTTCAGTTTACGATTAGTTAATAGGTAGGTCACTCAATTTTACAGATTGGGGAAAGAACCAAAATGAGTCAAAATTTGACTACTAACTACTATTTCTATTTAGTCAACGACACAAAGTTATAGTTGTCATCCTTCAATTTAATTAGACTTTTAAAAACAAAATCATCAACAAAACAAATAATACTTCAAATACAATGATGTTAACTCTAACATGTAATTTTAAGATTAGTTTTAACTGATTGATTTCATACAATGTTCATTATTAGAAAAAAATTGTTTACGTTAATGTTATTTTAAAATTTTTAAAATAACATAATAATTGTTTTCTTAATTATACCTTTCTGCAAAAGAGGGGAAATAATCATGTGTTATGAAAATAATAAATGAGTTAAGAGCTGTATTTAATGGAACTTGCAACTCAACTTCATGCTGAAATTCGATTGTATATAAATTGTTTGGAATATAATGCATAATGGTTGTTGGTAAATAGTCTGTGGAACATGGTATTTAACGGAGTGGCTCCGGCTTAGAGTTTCTCAGTCGTTTAAGATAATCAATCAAGGCCGTTAAATTGTTGTACGAGGAGCCACCTTCTTGAACAGCTTGTCTCGCCGTTTCACCGAACTCTTTTGCTCGCCGTCTGATTAGCAGGGATTCATCAGCACCGTCCATGACCCTCCTCACAGCCTTCTCTATGCAAGCTCTGCCCACAAGCTTCTCGTTCTCGAAGAAAGCAGAGAGGTTCCACTCCTCTGCGCCCACCTCCACCCCAATCCCCCGCACCCGCGTTATTAACTTCTCGTTGTAGAACTGGTCACTATGAACGGGCCACGTGATCATCGGAACCCCAGAAGCTACGCTCTCCACGGTGGAGTTCCACCCGCAGTGCGTCAGGAACGCGCCAACAGCGGGGTGGTTCAGGATAATCATCTGTGGGGCCCACCCTCTAATAATCATTCCCTTATCTCCGTTCCTCTCTTCAAACCCCTTCGGTAACCACTTTTCTTTCTCTTCTTCATTCTCTTCCTTTTCTTTCTTCTCTGGAACCACCCATACGAATCCATAACCCGACGCTTCGATGGCGCATGCAATCTCGTAAAGTTGTTTATCCGGGAAATAGCAGAGGGTCCCAAAACTTATGTACACAACAGAGTTCACTCGCTGCGAGTCAAGCCAACTCACACACTCCTGCACACTCACCACGCTCTTTGCCCCCCTCTCCGCTTTCTCCCGAGCGGTTCTGCGAGCAAGACACGCTGGCCCGAGGTGCCAGGCCTTGTGCCCTGTAGTTCTCTCGTAGTGGCGGAGGTACTCCTCCCCATCTAGCTCCACGAAGTTGTTGATAATGAAACCGTCGCTTTTGAGCGCCATCGTGAGCAGGGGTTCCAGGAATTCCCGCATGTCCTTGGGCGGAGATGAGCTCATGGTGATGTGGTGAGGGAAATCCGGAATGGCAAAGGGACCGGAAGAATGGAGGCTGAGAGTTTTGACGGACTCCATGGCGCAGATGGAAAAGAGGGAGAATCCGTTGAAAACGAGCCTGGGGATGCGAAGCTTGTTGGCCAAGTCATGGACCCAGGGGTATAGAAAATCGGCGACGATGCAATCTGGTGGGTCCTGCTCCACGAAACTCTCGATGGGTTGGCGGAGCAGCGTGGTGGCGGTGTGGATTCTATAGGATTTTTGGAGGTCGGTGACCGCGGTCAGGTTTTCGACGCCGTCGGGCAGGCCTACTTCTTCGGAAGGGAAATGGAGGATGTGGAGGCGGAAGTTGTGGGATTGGTTAAGGTATTGGGCGTTGGAAGGGGTGGTGATGATGGTCACGTGGTGGGCACGTGAGGCGAAGAATTGGGCTATGTCGCATAGAGGGATTATGTGACCCGCTGCGAGGTACGGAATGAAGAAAATTTTTAGTGGGCGGTTTTCTACGTCCATTCTGCCTCAACTCAAGTCTCTTTGGCAGCTACTTTACAGTTGAAACTACTTATACTGTAGCTAGTTTGAATGAGCCAGAGGACGTTGTTGTTGATGAAGCTTCGCGTCTCTGAATCTAACCCTAAACGTAGGACGGGACAAAACATGCAAGTTGGCCTATTTCATTTTTGCTTTGGAATCAGTGGAGACGGTTGTATTGTTAGTAGATATTTCACAACCAAAAAAATTATATTTTGAAATCCAAAAATAACTCTTGATTTGTTTATTTTATTAATATAAAATATATAATCGAAGGTATGTTTATGATTAAATGTTATTAAAATAATAATACTAGTATTGTAAAGTAAGGTTTCAGGACATTGATTTTTTTTTTCTGCATATACTTGTTTGGCACGTAATAAAGGGTTGTCTAAGTCAAACTGAAAAATGGAAATATGTTTAAGAGGAAGCACGTGGAGACAGGAAATCACGTGTAGGTTATCTTGTTGTCTTGACGTGCAGACCTTGACAAGGACAACTCCAGACCGACTCTGTGGGGGTAAACGTAATTTAACATCATCTTTAATTTATTCTATAGTATTTTCACCGTGCAATTACTCACCAACATCTTATAATAATATAAATATTTGAATTAATAATGTAATTTTTAAATATTATTATTCTACCAAAAACATGCCAGATCCTTTAATTAGAGAAGCAGTATTTTGTCCCTTTTTTCTTTCGCTGGTATTCCTTCTAGTTTATTATCTTATTGGTTTCGGTAATTCCTTTTTCTACAGATAAGATCTGCATTCTTATTTCTGCCTTATTTATTGCTTATATTTTAATTTAATGATTTTTTATTATTTGTATTAATATTTATTTTATTGTGTTTCAAATTTATTTTCAAATCATAGTATTTTTTTTCCTTATGACAGAATCCTTCAATTCATTCTAACATGATGTATTTTTTTTTTTTATGATAAAATCTTTCTATTTTCAAAGAAGAAGATTTTTAATTTATTTGCTCATGTTTCCTTTTTATTATTCTACATTCATCTTTAATGATAAAATATAAGTTGAAATTATATGTATTATTACAAAAGTGTTTCAATCTTTAATAAAACTTGTTCAGGATGATTGGAAATTGGATCAAATGTGTTTTTTTTCTTCTGAATTAATTTTAAATATTGTGTTTCGTCGATAAATTAAAATATATATCTAGTTCGTCTTTATACTTTATCTTAGTCATGTAAAATATCCTCACTAACAAATGACATTAAAGTATTTTTTATGTGACAATAACTTAATTTACGATGAACTATAATATAATTTTCACGTGCATGTGTGTTGTTCGTGCTTAATTGTTTTTAGATGTTGTCTTACTTTTGTACTTTAGGTTTTCGTCTACTATTTTTCTCCTTCTCAGTTTCAAAAAGTAGAAAGGTTAATTATTTTCAAAATCTTCTTCGCTTTTCCAAAATCTCATTAGATCTGTTAGGTTAACCTTGTGCAATGAAATTTTAATGTTGTTATAGTCTCGATCCATGTGGAGGAGTTGCGTATCGAAACCTATATATCAACATCATCTTCGTCTTCTTCACATAAGATTGTTACTTATAAAAAAAAAGACGCATTGAATAACAAAAGATAAATGTTTTGGAGTTGTAAAAAGTAAAATTTAATATTAATATTGAATTTAGTTCCTATAGTTTCCCTTGTAGTGGAGGTCGAGAAACTGAATGTGTTTTTTGACGGTGACATTTTCAATTATATTTTGTTTCATATTTTTGCTAAAGAACAATTGTAAATGTAATATATAATGTTTTCTTTTTTTAAGTACAAAAACCTTGTATTGAAATAGTTTGTATTGAAAGAGTTAATGTTTTCCCTACCTGTTTTTTCCTTTTAAGTACAAGTTTTCTTTTATGATATTATGTTTTTAGTAATAGTTGATAAAATCAATATTAAGTACTGCTTTATTAGCTAATACATTTCAATAAGTAAAATGAAAATATTATTAATAGAAGTGATTGGTCATGAATAAAGAGATTTCAAATCAATACAAACTTCTCCATAATAGAATAATACAAGTTGTTCATAATTATCATTTAAAGTAAACATAAAAGTTGGTAAACCTTAAATCCAACACAACAAAAGTGCATAAAAAAAAAACTCTTAAAATAACGTATTAACGATCTAACTGCCAAACTCAGGTTTAAAATGGCCCACGACTCCGATTAAACATTGTAACCTTCAAATAATTTTCATTTGTTTTGCTAAAGTTCTTGCTTAAACTCGCTTGAGAGTCTAAAATTAGTATATTGGTCTGAATTATTTTCCCTCCCCTCCTTGCTCTTCTGTCAGTGTTGGACTTGATTGATACCAACTTTCTTTTCAGTGTTAGTTATGCAGGTGTGGATGTGGTTTTCAATTTTTAGTATCTTCGTTTTTCCTTACATATATAGTAGAAATTAACATATAATATTTTAAAAAAATATTAACTTTATTTGACAACCTTTACTATTATTATGACCATATTGCTAACATGTACTATACTTCATAATAGTATATTGTCTGCTAAGTTTTGAATGATTTATATTTTCATTAACTGTTCTTCTTGAAGGTAGGAGTTATTATGTATTTATTTTTTACCACAACTTCTGTCCATATTTAAGGGAGAAATTTATCCTGAATTTTTTTTTACAAAATTCTCATAATAGAAAAAAAGAAATTATTTATACTATAGTTAAATCGTGTTAGTATAATTTTTTTACAAAAAAAATCGTACTAATAGTATAATTTTATTTAACTCAAAATAAAACCGTATCATTGTAACACTATTTTAAAAATTAAACTAAATCATCTCATATTCAAAAGAGTTTCAGTGTAATAAAATTAAAATTAATATTATCATTTACACTAAAATCATATTATAATTACAGAATTTCACCATTTCATTATGAATTAAACAAAATCATACTATTATAATATAATTTTTTTAATTTTAATAAAATCGTATCAATTTAATACGATTTTTTCATAATAAAAATAAAAAGTTAAGAAATTTAAAAAATTAGGCTAAAATGGAAAAAAATCACATCCCTCTTGTAACATTTATGGACTTAATTTATAATTAAAACATTTGTGAACTTAATTTATAATTATTGCATCAACAACTTACCTAGAAGGTATACCCACTAAATTTAAAAAGTAACTTGTATAAGTATGGTCTTTAAGGTTAACTACAGATTTTTCCATTACGAAACCCTACATAACTTCCCCATCTCCTTTTTCCACTTTTCACTTTTCTCAAATTCTGTATCTAACAATGATGTTTTGCATGACTTTAATAGAGTACAAGAATAAAATAAATATATAATTTAGTTTAGGAACCAAACGTAACTTTTGAAAATAGTTGGGAGATAAAAACATATTGAATTGTATCAAAATACTACGTAACTCTATATTTTCGTTTTTCCTTACATAAAATTAACATATAATATCTTTTAAAAAAATTAACATTATTTGACAACCTTTACTATTGTAACCATATTGCTAACATGTACTACACATGATATCATTTTGTCAGCTAAGTTTTGAATGATTTATATTTTCATTAACTTTTCTTCTAAATTTTTTAGGCTTTCTTAAAGGTGTCTTATATTGGAGGTAGGATTTATTATGCATTTCTTTTTCACACAACTGTTGTCCATTTATGAAAGAAATTTGTTCCATGTAACAGCCTTCATGTTGCATCCCTCTTATAATATTTATGGACATAATCTTCAGATTGTTCTAACTTATAATTAATTGGAGTAACAACTTACCTACAAGGTATGCCCACTAAATTAAAAAAATAAAGTGTACAGGTATGATCTTTAAGGTTAACTACAAATTTTTCCATGATAAAACCCTACATAACTTCACCATATAGACTTTTCCACTTCCACTTTTCTCAACTTCCCTATCTAACGATAATATTTTGCATGACTTTAATAGAGTACAAGAATAAAATAATTTAGTTTAAGAACCAAACATAAATTTTGAAAATAGTTGGAGATAAAAACATATTTAATTGTATCAAAATACTACATAACTCCTCTCCATCTTAAAACATATGATTCGTTGATAATAGATTGAAATTGTACTTTTCACTACAACTATATTATTATATTGTACAATAAGATAAGAATCTAAGTAGGTAAAGTTGAGAATTGTGAAATTTTTTTTGTCTTATATATTTTGGAGAGACCCTTACCCTTAAAATAATAATAAATTTTTTCTCTTCATTTTTTTGAATGCACAGAAAAATGTTATTCGGTTTTAAGAACTAAACTTCATGTAAATTAATGAAGCCAACTCTAATTGAGCACTATCTATATGCTTCCTTGATCATCATTATTATTTTAACACAACTGTTCACGTTAAGTGACCATTGATTGAAAGATGATTAAAGAAAATAGCGAAGCACGCCGTACTGTGATTAGCGAGAGTCTCTTAGGTGAGTGAGATGAGCAATGAGGGCAGTTAAATTGTTGTAAGAGGACCCTCCATCGTCAAGAGACTGTTTAGCTTTATCCGCAAACTCTTTTGCACGCCGTCTGATTTGTTCAGCTTCATCACCGCCGTCCATCAGCCTCCTCACAGCCTTCTGGATGCAATCACTGGTGACCAGCTTCTCCCTCTCCCCGTACCCAATCTCCCTCCACTCGGTGGCGCCCACCTCCACCCCGACGCCACGCACCTCAGTAACCAGCTTCTCGTTGTAGAACTGATCCCCTAACACCGGCCACGTCAGCATGGGAACTCCGGCTGTAACGGCCTCCAACGTCGAGTTCCAACCGCAGTGGGTGAGGAAGGCACCGACGGCAGGGTGGCCAAGGATAAGAAGCTGCGGGGCCCACCCCCTGATAATCAACCCCTTCTCTTTATTCCTCTCTTCGAAACCCTTCGGAAGCCACTTCTCCTTCTCCTCCTCGCTCTCCTCCTCCTTCCCCTTCTTCTCCGGAACCACCCATACGAAATTATGCCCAGCTTCTTCCAACCCGCATGCCATCTCGTAAAGCTGTTTATCCGGAAACCGACACATGCTACCGAAGCAGACGTACACAACAGACTTCTCCTGCTTCGAGTTCAGCCAACTCACACACTCCTCCTCGCTCACCACGCTCTTCTCGCCCCTCTCTTCGCCGCTTTTTGCAGCCAGACACCCTGGCCCAAGATGCCATGCCTTGTGGGCCTTGCTTTTCTCGTAGTGTTGGATGTACTCTTCTCCGTCAAATTCCGCGAAGTTGTTCACGATGAGACCGTCACTCTTCATCTCTGTTTCCAGAAGCCTCCCCATGAAGGCGGCGATCGTCTTCGGTGGTCTCGAGCACAAGCTGATGTGGTGAGGAAAGTCGGGGATCACGAAGGGGCCGCCGTCGGAGTCAAGTGCGGGGTTTGATCCCACGGACTCCATGGCTGCCACGGTGAAGAGGGAGAAGCCGTTGAAGGCGAGTCTCGGTATGCGGAGGTTGTGGGCCACGTCGTGGACCCAGGGGTACAAGAAGTCGGCGACGATGCAATCGGGTGGGTGCTGCTCTACGAAACGGGTGATGGGGACACGGAGGAGCATGGTGGCGTAATGGAACTTTCGGGCGGTTTCATGGTCATTGGAGGCGGACATGAGTTCGACGCCGTCGGGCAAGCCAGCTTCTCGGGCGGGGAAGTCGACGACGTGGAGGTGGAGGGAGGGGCTGGATTTGCGAAGGATTTGGGCGTAGGAAGGAGTGGTGATGACGGTGACGTGGTGGCCACGCGCGGCGAAGAGTGTGGCAATGTTGCAGAGAGGGATGAGATGGCCCGGTGCTAGGTAAGGAATGATGTGAAGGTTAAGCGGTGGGTGTTGAACATCCATTGCTTCACAAGAAGCTTTCACCCTTTGCTGTAAAGAGTGTTTTTCTTATCATGTATCTGAGCAAGCAAGTTCTGAGAGTGAAGCTGCTACACAAGATGCTTTTATACAGGGAAAATGGTAGTTTGTACTACTGTTTCCAGAAGGGAGGATCTTATTTTAATATTATTATTCATCACATGCATCACACTTTTATATATATATTATTATTTTATGAATATATAATATTTTATTAATAAAAATAATGTTAAATGAAGGTTTTCTCTAAGGAAAAAGTTATGTTGAAACTACTGTTCATAACCCATCTTCATTTGACCTTGATTTTCATTAATAAAATATGATATATTAATAAAATAATAATATATCTTAGTATTAGATGAGTGTGAAACGTGAAGAATAGTGTTAAAATATATAGAACTCTAAAATTAGCTCTAACGGTTTGCTGCATATTACTTAAAAAACATAATCAAATAGCACTCACTCATTTATGAGTATACTTAATTCAAATATGAATTTTAAAAAATATTATGAATTTTTTTTTGTTTATATACGTAAGCACGATCACAATTAATTCAAAAACACTTAATTGGAAAAAAAACAAAGAAAGATTATAATAAGTTACATTCACATGAACAATTGGGGAGCAAAAATAGATGAAAGGTATGCTCTCTGCGTATCCTTAGGTACTACTAAATTTTATTTACTATTTTCCTAAAAACAATAAAATAAAAATATGCACATAATAGTTAAAAAAACTGTTGCTTTAATAATGTAGTAAATTTATTTTAAAAAGTATCTTTTATTAAGCAGGAAAAATCTGTTATAAAAAAAACTAAAAATTATTAAGTTAATAAAATATTGTAGAAATTAATATTATTTGAATATAATTATTTTTCCAATATTAGTTTAATTAATGTTTTAAATAAGTCATTCTGCTTAGTTTTTATTTTTACTTAAGTTAGATTATTAGAGTGGCAATTTTGTAACTATAACATATCAGACTTAAAATTAATCATAACTATCCAAAAGTCAATAAACATTACTCATTGGATAATGTGTTAAGGTTATCTATACTTCATTAATAATGAGAAGTTATCTTTGTTATTAATGAAAAGTTATATTTGTTAAATGGAGAGATCAACAATGGTATAATATAAGAGTATAGGTAAGAAGCATATTTTTTGGACGACATAGACTTGATAAGGTATTAATAATTATTTTTAACATGTTATCTTCGTTAAGTTTATTAAGATTTGTGAAAACAAGAATTTCTACAATTCATTTTACAAAATATTTATTAGCTTAACAAGAGTCTACAGAATTTTTATCAACTTAATAAGAAATCGTCTATAAGGTGATGATTTTCATTCTCCTACCTTTATACTTTTTTTGTTAGATATTGTAATGTCTTTTGATCTTGGGTTACTTGTACTCAGTGCTTTATTGTATATGGATTGAAACTTTTTAAGTGTTTCAATTAATTTTATTTATTTTTGACTGTTAAAAAAAATAAAAATAGTAAAAGTTAACAATGATATTATAAAAACTTTTAAAGTTGGAATTGTAACTGAATAGTGCAATTTCATAATTTATTTTGTTGGTATGATATCCTAAACTCTTATAATCACATTTTCAATATTTAAACTTTCTCAACAAATCCTAAAAGATAAGAAATCTAACAAATAAAATACATCTCAAATAGAAAAAAATATACTAAAAATTCATGACTTAAAAGTTATAACTTTGAACTACAAGAATAATCATTACAATATGTTACTTTGGAACATATTTTAAACAACTAAGAGAATAAACAATTAAATAAAATATAGAGACTAAATTAAATCTCATGAGTAAAAAATAATTAATTAATTTATCTCTTATATTATTAAATAGGTAAGTGTAACTTGTGATTACATAATAAAAATTTATCTTTTGAAAGTGTTTAAAAAGGAGTTAAATGAAACCTACAATCTTTTTACAACAGATAACAAATAAAAAAGAATAAATAATTCCGAGACATACAAGATAACAATAGATTTAAATTCAAAATACATAAAATTTATCCTAATCCATTCTCTAACTTCTACATATAGTATCTTTAAATAACTGTCTAAAAAATTTTACTAATAAATACGATTAAAACAAGTATTATCATTTATTTCAGATTATTCTCTTTTAAAAAACACAAATCTCTAGGAAAGACTTAGTCCTCCTTAACACTGAAATTCTCCACACTAGAAATTCTAAAAAGTAACAAAATAAATACTGAAAGTTCACTCTCATAAAAAGAAAATAATAAAAGTTTGGTGAGAATAATAAAAATTTGGTGAATATAACTTTACAGGATGAAAAATAATTTAAATTTTCAACTCAAACTATTTTTTTCTTTATATACTGGTTATCAAATGTTTTTGATTAATGTTTAACGCTTGGCTTGGTTATATATCTCTTCCTCGTCATATTTATAGATACTGATATTGCCATATACACATTATATTTATTTTCCATAAAATCATGATACTTTGAATTTTAATTTTTAACTTTTTAAAACTGAAATAGAAAAGGATAAACTTGCAGATTTTTATTTTAAATTAAATTAAAAAATTATATCTTCAACTTTTTTTTTTTAATTTTCATTTTTACTGTCCAATATCTCTACAAAAGTTTAAAAATATAAAACCATATGATGCAGCTGACGCATATTTAAAGATTTAAATCAAAACCCAAAATGTACAGTATCGTGTAAACTGAATTACATGCTTCAATCAAAACCCAAAATTTCAATTCATTGCCGTCGGTTGGACGTGAAAGCATAAAATATGTCTCCAATAAAGTTCGTTCGGAACAAAATAAATACAAAAATTGATTTTCCTAAAATCATGCAAAATGATATATACCTGTACCTGAAAAAATGGAAAAAAGATAAAATCAATTAATTTATTTTATCAAGTGAACACTGTTATCGAAAATGTGAAAAAAAAAAAAAAAAAAGATGTGATGAATTCAGCCGTGAATGAAATTCGAAAATTATATGCAGCTTTTTTATTTGGATCCAATTTAATACTTTTATTTCAAAACAAAGATATGACAACAATTCAGTGTGTACTAGAATAGGAAAAGGTAAATCAAAGATGATGCATTACTTTTAATCATATGTCATTTTAATTTTTTATTATTTTATTATTTGATGCATAATTTTATTTTAAATTAAGCAAACCATTTTTTAAATTAAAAATTAAATATAAAAATATCTACAAACTTTCACAGTGTAATTTTATATAAATTGTTTAATTTTAAAAAATATATTATTATAATAAATAATTAAAACATAAACTTAATTTTGTTATCGTTATAATATAATATTAAAAATAAATTAATCAGACTATCTAATAACACATTTATGTTCCTTGTATTTTTTAAATAATTTAGCTTATTAATTTAAACAGTAAAAAACTTAACATTTGTAATTAAATATTTTGATACAAATAGATTACAAAGTCGCTTTATTATTTTTTAAGTTATTTATATTTTTACGGAGTAATCATATTCTCACATTCTTTTTTTTTATGAAATTTACTTATTATTTTTAGTATTATATTTGATTGAACTAATTTATATAAATATACTATTTAAAAAGATAAATAGTTGTAAATGAAGTCTATTTAGTTACATTAATTTGGAAGAGTATATTGAAGAGAATTTGAAATTATGAAACAATTATTATAAATAAATAGTAAATTAAAAAATACCATTTTCCACAAGAGTCAATTAATAATTTCATAAATATACTAATTAAAAAAATAAAAAATTTATAACATCTATCAAATCATTCACAAACTTTCATAAATATTCTTTTCGATTCTTTCAAATATTATCATCTATTTATTAATTTAAACAACCTTATCATCTAGACACAATCTACTTGAATTGTTTCAAATTTATTATAAATTTACTCCTTCAGAGCAAGTTATCTCTATCTTTCTTCCCTTCATATTCTCACACTCTCTTTTTATGACATTTAGCCCTCTCTTCTTCTTGTGGATTAGGAGGCCGACATATATCCATATTTTATATAAAAGGGTATATATAGTAATAAAGAAAATGAGAGTGTAAATAGAAATTTAGGGTAGTCTTAACAGGAATTTCCGTGTCCAATTTGAATGTGATTTGGAGGGTGGTGTCAGAGTGCAGGCTGGCTGTATTGTATATTTAATTTAATATTTGAAATGAAGATTAAAAGTAATAATTGAGAAAAGTTGGTGCATTAGTGAGTGAAAGATGAATAGAGAGTAGAAAAGGTAACCTATGAGATATGTGATAGATGATGTTTGTGGCCTTGGAGGAGCTCCACCTCGATAAGCCCACATCAAAATGCTAACCCAATCACCACCGTCCAGTGACGTGAGTGGGTGCGCTTTGTGACAGCGGCGCACGTTAGCCTCTCCCCCCACCAAATCGGTGGTGCCCTCCCTCGTCCTATCCTGTCCACATCTCAAAACCAGCCGCACACCACCACCCACTATGTTACCAAACGCCACCACCACCAAACCCATACCCAAACCCACTCTCCCCCACTCTATCTCACCCCTCTTCTCCCACTCTCTTTCTCACTCCTTCCTCTTCCATGGCCTCTCCTCCCCCTCCCCCCGACCCTCCTTCCGCCGTCCCCCTCGCCCTCCTCCCCCTCCCTCTCCCCGCACCCCCCTCCTCCCGCCGCCTCCCCCCTCCCTGCTGGTCACCCGATGAAACCCTCGCCCTCATCGACGCCTACCGCGACAAGTGGTACTCCCTCGGCCGCGGCAACCTCAAGGCCACCCACTGGCAAGAGGTCGCCGACGCCGTGGCCAACCGCTGCCCCAACGCCTCCCCTCCCAAAACCCCTGTCCAGTGCCGCCACAAAATGGAGAAGCTTCGCAAGCGCTACCGCACCGAGATCCAGCGCGCTCGCTCTCTCCCCGTCTCCCGATTCAACTCCTCCTGGGTCCACTTCAAGCTCATGGACTCCATGGAGAAAGGTCCCTCTCCTGTCAAACCAGAACACGACTCCGATAGTGACAACGATGATGAAGACAACGAGGATGATCAAGATCTGTACCAGGAGATCAACCACAACGGCCATACCCGGAGCTTGAACAAGCTGTACAGGAACGGGTTTCCGGGCGTCGGTGCCGGTGGGTTTAGGATCCGAATTCCCACCGGGATGGCCCCTGTTCAACCCGGGTCTGGCTCGAAGATGTTTGGGAAGGTTGGGAATCAGAAATTCAACCCTAATTTGAATCAAAACCCTAACCCTAATTTTGGGAAGAAGAGAGAGAGAGACCCGGTGGGAGAGGTGGTGGCTGCTATTAAGGTTTTGGGAGATGGGTTTGTGAGGATGGAGCAGATGAAGATGGAGATGGCGAGGGAGATTGAGACCATGCGAATGGAGATGGAAATGAAGCGCACTGAGATGATTCTGGAGTCGCAACAACGGATTGTTGAAGCCTTTGCCAAGGCAGTTTCGGAAAAGAAGAAGGCCAAGACTGCGTCTTCGCCGCCGCAGCCCTAACCTTAAGGTCTTTAGATACTGGATTGCTGTTGTTATTGTCTGTTTAGATATTGCATTGCTGTTACCAATTTTTCTTTTTGTAATTTTAAGGACATCGGTTTCAGGTTGGTGTTGGATGAACGGAGAATGTAGTTTTAGATATTCATTTTGTAGTTTTCATTTTCTTGCTGCCTTTTTTCTTTTATGTTTAAATAAAACCAGAGGCCAAGATCTTTTGCAAAATTGATTTGTGTACTTGGATTTATTAAGAGTAGCTAATAGAGGTATCGGACATGTTGTGAAATTTTCTGGATTTTGTGCAATACATCAAGAACTGTCCTGGTTAACTGGTGGTATTAATCTTAAGAAAAAAAATAAAATATCACACCATGCAGAGTCTGTAAGCACAGGTAGTATGGACACAGTTTGCCAGATGCATGTTGTGAAATTTTCTGGATTTCCTGTGAATATTCATTTTCGTCTGTTTCCTGTGTCTGCTGTGTTCATTACTTGTGCGGATTCTGGTTTAAGATTAAAGCACCTATTTGGAGTAGCACACCGTGCTTCTGGAATGCCATAAAAGCAAGGTAAAGTAAATATATGCAATTGGGTCTTAACACATAGCATCCAAAACATAACTAGAACAGCAATGAGAAATCGTATAAAAAGCCTCTGTCGAAAGAGAAAGCTGTGTGTGAAACTAACTTCACTGCCAGATAATATAAGAGAATGATATCCTTCTCTGTATATGTTGGTGCTTTCTACTATCAAGGACTAAGTTCAAGTTTGAAAAAAACATCTCTCGTTAAAAAAGAAAACCATTGAACACCATTCCTTTTGAATTCTTAGAAGAGACTTGCTAATATTTTGTTTTTTACTAATCTAGAGGTTTCTTTCCACTGACAGTTAGTTATCTTTTTCTTTGTTTTTTTCCACTGTAATTTAATATTTTGCTATTGGCTTTTCTGTATATTTTAGATTATAATTTCAAAATATTAGTAACAGTAAAATGAATAAATAATGTGTATAATAAGAAAATTTCCTTTATATATAAATAAATAAATGGGGAAATTCCTTTGTGTATTAACATTCGAAATGATTTTATTTTAATTTATTTATAAACTTTGCATTGTTAATAATCTCTAAGGAAATGTCAATTACTTTATTTGACCTAAATAAATTTAAGACATCTTGATTTTTTTTAATTTGAATGAACACTATTTTTTTTTTCAAATTGGATATATAATAAATTATAATTTTTAATAAATTATAAAATTTTGTTTATGTTTTTTAAATAAATATTTATTTATATTTTATCTATATAGTTATGTTGACTTTTTAAATTGATTCTTAAAATATTTGTAGAATATACAACTTAGTTTATTTAGTAGTTTTTATTATAATAAATAATGTTTTCTTTTTTTATAATATGGTGGTGATATATTTTGTCTTGATGTGAACATAGTAATTGAATATCATTCCTTAAATTTAATGAGTTTGACAACATAATATAAGTTGGATTAAATTGAGTTTGATATATTTGACAACATAATTTAAGTTGGGAAGTTGGGTTAAATTGAGTTTGATATATTTAAGTTGAATTTGATTGATTTTTCTACGTATACATGAATTCTTCTAAATATATTTATTAGATAGAACTATTTCAATAAAAATCATTTCATAATATATTTTTAGCTTGGATAAAAATTGATTTGGTCAAACTAATTTCTTGAAGTATAGATTCAAGATGAATGACAGAGAAAATTAAAAAAGGGTTAGATAAAAAGAGAGAGAGAGGAAATTAAGATAGGGTTAGATAAAAAGACAGAAAGATATAAAAGAAAGAAAATATTATTATTAAACTAGGTGAAGAAACAAATGTCATGCAATTATGTAAAGTTATGTACAAAATCACTTCTCAAATTTATGGTGGGATTTTGTATATAAATTCCATAACAATTTAGATAAAGATTTTGTGAGAGTATAGACTATTTAGTTAGTGGATGAAATATGTTAAAGAGTTAATTGCTTATTTTGAATTGATTTTCTAACAAAATATAAATAAAGCTAAAAATGATTAGTCTTTAAGTGTATTATAGGGTTGGCAGCCAATAAGACAACATCCATGTTGTCTGATTAGATGCAAAACGATTTTAAAGTGAGATGAAATTCATCAAAAATATTGGTTAGATACTTTGCTTCAATTGAGCTTTTTGAACAACTTTCTGTTTGTTTGGAGCTCATGAGATTGGACTTGTCTAAGAAAATTGATGTACCCAGATGTTGATTTTCTGTTATTTGGGTTAAGAACCCCAATCAGCATTTGCAAAAGCTTACAATTGAAGATGCGTACACTTGCGTTTGCGTAGCAGCAGCAGACCATGGTCAAGAGTCTCAACAAGATAATGTAAAATTCACTTAACAATAGGCTAATGATGTTGTTGTGGGTTATGCATGAATTGACACACTTTATTAATACTATAAGCAAGTTCAGGTCTAGTGGAAAGTATATACTGTAAGGATTCAACAACTAACTTGCATAATGAAGCATATAAAACAACAGTTAACCCATATTAGGTTAGACAAGATGATAAAATCATGGGCTTTGGTTGTGGTTTGGAAGACAACATAGTTGTTTGTTGCAGAAGGTATGTAATACATTTTGTCAGAGACAAATGCAAAGTTACAATCCATGGTCCATGATGCTTCAACACCGAGAAAATAATATAAACGACCATTTAGTGTGAAGTGTTGTCCAAGCAATATTACGAAAGATTGTAAGGTAGAAGACTGTGTAAACTTCTAAACCGAGAGGAATCACTCTTTGTTGAAGAAAAGCCAAAAGAAATTAAAGTGGTACTTAGCTTAGTGAACCAGGATGGAGGAACTTGTTTAAGGCCATAAGTGACTCTGCCTAATTTGCAAACAAGATTACAATCTGCAGCTTATGGTTGAACCTATATACATCTTCTTGTAATTCTCCATACAGAAATGCATTATTAATGTTTTTTAATGAATAGGCCAACTATTTGTAAAAGATTAAAGATGAAGGAGAGAGAAAACCAAGAAAGGGGTAGATGAAAAGATAGAAAGATATAAAGGAGAGAGAAAGTATTATTAATAAATTATGTACATTAGGTGAAAAGGCAAAAACCATATTTATACAATGCCATGCAATTACTTACATTTAGGTAGGCAACCATCCTAAAGGGAATGACTATATTTAGAACAAATTTGACACAAAATCTTGAAGTTTTGAGAGGATGAATGACCATTTGAATTTCAGTTATTCTGATTTTGATTTATGGGATTAACAAATCTTGTATTCTTGATTAACATAGTTTCTTGTAGTAACATTTGCCTATAAAAAGTTATCAGATGAAATTTGTTTACCCAATAGTTCCTCCTAAGCAAGCAATAAGGACTCCACATCTGTTACAGTATAAGGATCCAAGCGGAATGTAATTGTAGTAATAAAGATATCGTATTCATCCAATATGATATTCTATCGTCATGGGAGAGCTAACTGCAACCAATGTATCAATTGTCTTCTTGATATTAAGAAAATACACAGAGACATACCTACCGTGTTTCGGAGTTCTTAGCTGGAGCTTCAATTTCTTTATTCTTGTTTGTGAAATGTGATATGTTTGCAGTTTGGCCCAAATTGCTGCAGTTTGCAGAGGAGTCTAACCAACCATTTGTGTAAGAATCATGGGATGCATGGAAGCAAGTAACCATGCCATTATCAACTGATCTTGTTGATCATACTAAATGTAATCTTCATTTTCAATATGAGTACCATTAACAGTGACGTATTAAGGTGGAATAGAGTTGCTCTCTAAGAACCAATGAAATTTAAGACCACAAATGGTCGTCAAGACCTATTGTTTCCATAGTAGATCATTTTCATCATCTAACTTGAGAGTGATTGGAGCTGTGAAGGAATGTGGAATAAAGCTTAGGAAGAAGATGATGTAGGGGAAGCGGAAAAAAAGTCCTAAGTTGTAGCGGCTAGTGAAGAAGCCATGAAAGACTTTTGATACCATGTAAATACATGATGAAGGAGAGAAAAAACCAAAAAAAGAAATATATAAAGATATATAAAAGAGAGAAAGTATCATTGGGTGAAGAACAAAAGCCATATTTATACAATATCATGCAGTTATGTACAAAACCAAACCAATCTACATAACATACGACAATCATTCTTCAGTCAAAATAATACTAATTCGAACTCTAAATCAGTCATATTTTCTCGTTCAGTTTAATTTTTTATTTTTTCTTTACTTTCAAATGTTATAAAAAATGTTGTTGAGAGTGATAAAAATTGTGTCATTGTGACTACAAATCTATAATATATAATACTAAACTATTGTTTGATTTATATATTAAAATATTGATATGTACATTAATATATATATTACAAGAGAGATCCATTTACTTTAATGATAATATGAGTCACATATAGTAAGATATTATGAAATGAGAAGTTGAAGAGAGACTTATATGTATAGATAACATATCTATATGCATATTTGAGTTGTACTAAAATTATTCTGATCCATTGCTATTAAATTTCTTTATTAATATAAATCTTGAATTAAATTAATTGTTAAAATATACTTAATATGAATTTTTTATAAGACCTGAGTTGATATTTCTTTTTATTGAATATCTTAATGTATAAATTAATATTGATCTATATATGATTATTGTATATTGATATGTTAATAAAAATGAATTGTTAATTGAAATATATTTTTTTACATACTTTTTCTTATGTGAAATTTTATTTTAATAATTTATATTTGTATGTATTGTTTTTATTATAAATTATAACGATCGTAGTGTATATACGAATAAATATACATACATGTTGAAGTAACATTATTTTTATTTTGACTACGTTTGAATATTTGTGTTGATCTATATTTTATGTATATTTAAGGTATATTTTGTACATAATAGATCAAGGATTTTATTATAAACTATGTACATATTCCTTCATAAGTTTATAATACAATAGATATTTTTTAAGGATGTTACAACATGTACATTTTCTTCCTTAATCAACACAATTTGATCTTTGATGCACTATAAACATTCAAAAAGATAATTTTACTATTGTCTTACAAAGAATTTGATAGTTTAAAAGGAATAAAAATTTTATATTATTGGCGATTTTGGTAGGTTTCAAGGGACTACATTGTTAATACTTAATTTTCAATTTTCAACCAGAGTGCACTGAGTTGAAATCCTTGTAACTTTATTCCATTCACTTAATTAATTGAACCAGGATTTAACGGCAGTTATTTAGTTGATTAGTTTTTCATGATTTTTTAAACAATAAATTTATATTATTTAACATTACATAGGTATATGAATTTTTTGATTTACATGTGACATTTACAAACTTAAAACATTAACAAAACTGATTTACAAATTTGAAACATGAACTCAAGTTAAGAAATTTCGTAATACTTCTTTACTGTACTATTATACACATGATTAAATTTTAAAATATATTTTATATCATTGACAAATTATGTACTGATTAATTTTAAATTTTGAAAAAAATAAAACAAAATTTTAATTTTTGAGTAAATACTTAATTTGATTTCTGAAATATTAAAGTATTTACTAATATATTCTTGAATGATTTTTTTTTCCATAAAATAGTTTGTTGAAAATTTTTGTACGTTGTATTTAAGTTATTTTATTAGCGAGGGGCAGAGTTCAAGGGCAGAGTTCAACTTAGATTATAAATTTAAGATGTAAATCTTATAATATATCTTTATCAAAGTATGCTAATAATATTAATATATATATATATATATATATATATATATATATATATATATAATATTATCAAAATATACACCTATTTTTTATTTTTATTTGATTAGGTTTCAAAATAACTTTTACTAAAGCATTTGTTTAGTTTTATTTTGAAATTAGTGTTTTTACTCTTGCAAAATCTTTCCTGATACAATATTTTTTTTTAATTATGTATTATTCATTGTAATCTTTAATTTAAAATGTTATCGAAATATGTCAACTATAGCTAATTTATCATAAATTATGATAGTTTGTGGTTGTTACCAACTTTTTTAAAGAAAAAGTAGCAAATCAATTAGGATGTATATTTGTAATATTGAAGAAAGAATATTGAATGTAAGTAGAATGATAAACGGGGGGTTTTTGTTGACATATAAGTAGTTGTCTACCTAAAGGGAAAATTAAGATTGACCCAAAGCTTCATATGAGCTAAGAAAATTTGAACTTAATAGATTCTCCATTCCTTTTTTCACATAGAAGAACATTTTCAACATTGATTATCCATTTTTAGGTATTTTATTATTGTTTTATTTTAATTAAGATACAAATTCAAATAATCAGAGTATAAAATCTTTTCATTGTACCAGATGAATTTAGTACTTGTTAGTGTATATGTTAAAGGGACAGAATTAAAGAATAATGAACGTTTTGTGTTTATATGAGTTGAAGTTACACAAAAGTTATCATATAAGAATGAGAGATGTATCATTATGACATAAACTTCTGTTCAAAGTCTCTTGAACTAAATAAGTTAGATAAAAGACAGAACAAAAATTTAAGATGTCATTTATATGAAGAAGTTATTTGGAGACTTTATCACCTCAATCTTTCACAAGACAAATTAAATATTCATTTTTTAATTTCTTTATATAATCTTAATTAAAAATACATCATATCCAAAAAAATTAGTTGAAGGTATTTCATAATTTATTTTATTTATATAAAATGTTCTTAAATTTTAAATAAAAAATGAATTTGTATTTAATTAATTATTAATGTCTATAAAAAGGAAAATCTTACTATTAAAAATTCTAACCATACAGATACTACTACAACAATTCATGCATTGAAAACAAAGTCAAACAAAATACTTATTGCAATGGATTGAAAACCCAACAACATCAATCTTCATGCAATCTACACAAGAAGAATGAAGTTTTTGTAGAAGTTGCCAAGTGTTGTTTAGTTTTGGAGTTCACTGTTTAAAAACATATTTGTTCATTTATTTTAAAGTCTTAATTTCAAGCTGAGATATTAAGAGTAAATAAATAAATAATCTGGGGCAGGCTTGAGAGGGTATAATTTGACGGTGCAGTTAGATTAGAGTGAAACCCCAAAGAATGTGGAGTAGAGTGGAGCAGGGCAGTTTTAACGCCGTTCTATTTGCTGCCATTGCTATTATTCTATTCTGTCTGAGTTCCCGAATGACCCAAAAGCCCAATACAAACCCAAACACAGTTTCCCCGTTCCACCAATCACCCACACACCACCATGCGAGGCCACGATTGGATCAACAACTCGCTTCCCGATGAGTTAATCGTCGAAATCTTCTCCCATCTCCACTCCAAGCCCAACCGCGATGCCTGCTCCCTCGTTTGCCGCCGCTGGTTCCGCCTCGAGCGCCGAACCCGAACCACCCTCCGAATCGGCGCCACCCACCTCTTCCTCGACCTCCTACCCACCCGCTTTGCCAGTCTCACAAACCTCTACATCGACGAACGCCTCTCCATTCCCCTCCACCTAGTCCGTCTATCCTCTCTTCGCTCTTCTCCTTCCATTCTCGTATTTCTATTTCCATTTCAATTTCATTGCCAAATTGAATTTCGTTGTTTTTTTTTATTCCAGGGAAGAAGACGAGCCACCGATGAAGATGGCGATCTCGAGTCCGTCTGTTTATCCGATGCTGGTTTGTCTTCGCTCGGCGAAGGCTTCCCCAAGCTTCGCAGATTGGGCTTAATCTGGTGTTCTAACGTCTCTAGCAATGGCTTGGCATCGCTTGCTCAGAAATGCACTTCTCTCAGAGCCTTGGACTTACAAGTAAGCTCTCATAAGTTTCTTCTGCTAATTCCATTTCCGTTTCACCCTCCTTTGATGTGAATCTCTCTGTATAAGTGCTTAATTAATCACCTCTATTTAGAGGCCTGTTTTCCGTATGAATGCATTGTTTGCCTTAGCGTCCTCTCAATATCTACAAATCTACACGCCGTATTTGCAGTTATAGTTTCTGAGGTTTTCCTTTAGGGTTGTTATGTTGGGGATCAAGGTCTGGCTGCTGTTGGACAGTGTTGCAAGCATCTTGAAGATTTGAATCTGCGCTTCTGCGAAGGCTTGACTGATTCGGGTCTGGTTGAGTTAGCAGTGGGTGTGGGAAAATCTTTGAAATCTCTTGGTGTGGCGGCTTGTGCTAAGATAACTGATATCTCGATGGAGGCTGTAGGATCAAACTGCGGGTCCCTTGTGACATTGTCTTTGGATTCTGAGTTCATCCACAATAAAGGGCTGCTTGCTGTGGCTCAGGGATGTCCAGCTTTGAAGGTTCTAAAGCTCCAATGTATTAATGTCACAGACGATGCTTTGAAAGCTGTAGGCACTAGCTGTCTGTCTCTGGAGTTATTGGCACTCTACAGTTTTCAGAGATTTACTGATAAGTGAGCTGCTCGCTTTCAAATTCTTGCTTTAGTTTTCCTTCACTCCCTTCCTCCCAAATTTATGTCCTTACATTATTATATACTTTGAGACTGAAGTTTGTCCAATTTGAAAATCCTTGTTTAAAATGCTATCGGTTTGTTGCACACATTGGGGGGAGGGGGTGTAATCCTTTCTCACATGTCTCGGATCATTACTTAAGAATTTCCTTTGTAAGAATTGTTTTTTTGCTTTATTTAGTAATTCTCTTATAATAATGTCTTTTATCCAGGGGGTTGCGTGCAATTGGGAATGGATGTAAAAAGTTAAAGAATTTGACTTTAATTGATTGCTATTTTTTAAGCGACAAGGGTTTGGAAGCTATTGCTACTGGTTGCAAGGAACTTACACATCTTGAAGTCAATGGATGTCACAACATTGGAACTTTGGGGATAGAATACATTGGGAGATCTTGCCAGTATGTTTTTCTCTGAGCTAAATTACTTGCGAAAATGTTATGGATCCATTGACTTGAATTATCTAACATAGTTGGAACCAATAAATTTAAATTAGGGTATGCCAAACAATTTATCATATCAATAGTTCCCCTAGGATCTTTTAATGCATTCGATCTCTCTTTAAATGATCAATCAATAAAGCATCACAGGAGGCAGAAGTTTTGTTGTCCATGATGAATGTGCCATGCCAGTTTATTAACCAACCATGTCATGTGTTTATTGATGGTGCACTGAGGTCTGTTCCGGTTGTTCTGGTTCATGAATGATTGTGTTGTATATGTAACTTTTTAGTTAATTTAGTGGAATAGTGATATTTACACATTTAGGCCCCTACTATATGAGAGAGAAACAGAAAGACAGAGAAAGAAAGAGGGAAGAAAAGAACAGAAAGGATAGAGAGAAAAAGAGAGATCAGAGAACTTACATTTCACTTGTTATTATTGTTCCATTCTGTCCAACATAACAACAATCTTTATGCATTGGTAGCTACCAACAAGCATAAAATCCTAACAAACAGAACCTGACGAACTAACTTACATTCATTTCCTATTCATATTTACATATCAATCCTTACCCAAAAGAGAATCCGAGCCCTCTAGGGTTTTAAATTTCAAATCCCGGAAGAGGAATATAATTTCTGTTCAATCCCTAAAGTTTTCAAGAACTTCAAAAAAATACTAGTATTTCGAGTAGTGCTCCATGTAATGTGTAGATCTGATATGTGTAGAGTTGAGCTATTGTGGATACAAAATGACCATAAAATAGGCATTTTTGCTCATATGATCAAGATCACCCTATTAGGATTCTTGCTATTGGAGTAAAAGTAAGATTTTGGGCTGTGTTTGTCTTCTGCAATTAAAGCTTTCAACGTTTTTGAAGAATTTTTGGATATCTCTGTTGCCGACTTCTCTATTGGCTGGGACTCACTTCCCACTTTATTTTGTGTATTTGCTATGGTTACTGCTGCCAGGAGCCTGTAACTCATGTTCTTGGTCAACATTTTTCCTCTCAGCCTACAGTTGCAGTGTGATTTATTGCATCCATGCCAAATTACAATTCTCTCACTTTTCCTGGCTTGATAAATGGACTATGCCCAGCATATTCCTCCTGCAGCAGACCAGCCATTTAAGCATTTCAAACAAGCCAGGTTTACAAGAAAGTGCATCAAATTCATCATTAAATTCTGCTAGGTGGCTTGTTATCACATAACGCATCAAATCTTCTCCAGGGGCCTCGTGTGCAATTTCAAAATGACCTTCCAAGGTATCAATGTACTGGTCCTAGCCTGAATCTTCGCCTTCCCATAGTTGCTCATATGCTTGGTGGTACCATTGATATACTTTATCATCCAGCCCTGTGCTTGCCATCTTAACTTTCATGTCATTGGGAGTTTCATCCAGCTCAAAGAATCCTTCACTCAATTATCCAAGCGAGAACATCTCCTCTTTGAAAATTTCGGAATCTCATCTTTGTAAATTAGGTTGGACATCCATACTCTTGTTAGAATCATCTTGTCTGCATCGAAAGTAATCTTCATAATCGTGACCATGTCTGAGATTGATGTAGGCATCATCCTTTTTGCATATCAAGTAAGCAGATCAGAAATTCCCTCTACCGTTTCCTCTGTAAAAGACCTTTGTATGCCTCTGATCAATTTGAATGACACAGTCTTCCATTTCACACGTTGTTGCCTGTCATCATGTTTTTGTGCTCATGAGTTGAAAGATTCTGGGCTAGTAGCCCTGGACGGTGAGGCTCTTGATGCCACTGATATAGGATTTAGGTGGGAAGGAGAAAGAAGTTGAAGGAAAAAGAGGAAGGGGGAAGAAGAGAGCTGAACACAGAGAATTAAGGGGCGAGAGAAACCGAGAGATCATAGGGTTTCAGTTATTATTCTTCCAGTCTGTCCAAAATATACCAAAGTTATGCTTGATTTATAGGTATTTGACCCATAACCATTAAATCCTAACTAACAGTAGCCAACTAACTCACATTTCTTTCCTATTAATATTCACATGGGAATGTTATCTATGTGGGCATGCTAGCTCCTGATATTCGGGTTATCCTTGATGGTACAAGTTGCCAAAATGTTGAATTATTTCCATTGTCTTACAATTGGATGCTAATCCCAACTTTTTAATGTGTACAGGAAGCTCACTGAGTTAGCATTACTTTACTGCCATAGAATAGGTGATGTTAGCCTTCTTGAGGTGGGGCAGGGGTGCAAATTCTTGCAAGTTCTTCACTTGGTAGATTGCTCAAGCATTGGTGATGATGCCATGTGTAGTATAGCTAGTGGCTGCCGGAATCTAAAGAAACTTCATATTCGTCGATGTTACAAGGTAACAAGTTTAAGATTATGTAGTTTTTAAGAAGCTGGCTTGAATGGCATCAATTTTTTGAGTCCCAAGATATATTATTCAATTAATCGAGCAAGCGAATTAGTGTACTGTTCCTATTAAATTTAAGGCAACATACTATCCCTTGTTATTTTGCATCTTAGCTAAGTGTTTCCACAATTTATTTCATTGCTTTACTCATTTTTAACTCTGTCCCTGATCTTGTATGGTTACATTATTTACCTGCTTTTTTCTCTCTCAGTAAAAGATGTGAAATATAGGAAAAATATTTGAATGGGTAGTACTTGAAAATGAATGTCCATGACAGATCCCTATTATATACCGTGATACATAATGTAACCTATTTTTTATGATTGATTAATTAAGTTTTTAGGATAAGTTTTATATGTTTGCTTCTTGCTCTCCCTTTTGTTGTGTTAATAGATTGGAAACAAGGGAATCATTGCTGTTGGCAAGCATTGTACATCTCTAACAGATCTTAGCATTCGATTCTGCGACAGGTAAGTAAAATATATTAGAAGCGAGAACTCTAGATTATTCAGAGCATTCAAAATATTGTTTATTCTGGAGAATGTCTACCTTATATCTGTTATTCAATTGCTAGGGTGGGGGATGGGGCCCTTACTGCAATAGCTGAGGGCTGTTCCCTTCATTCTCTGAATGTTAGTGGTTGTCATCAAATTGGAGATGCTGGAGTGATATCCATCGCAAGGGGCTGTCCTCAACTCTGTCAGTTAGATGTGAGTGTCCTGCAGGTATGTGCTTCGTCTGTCTCTCTTTTTTATACCAAGAACTGCTTTTAAGTTTCCATAATTTTTTTGTTTCAATAGGATGGTATGGTTTCTTGATTTCATCATAGTTGTTTCACTCTAATATTGTGCATGACAAACATCATCATGGTTAGGAATCTCCCCGCCCGCGTGCTCGTGTATATATATATATACACACACACACATTATTCCCGTATCCAAACTTTTGATTGCGGCATACATATTAGTATGGATGTTTGCTGTAAACAATTTTTGAATCTACATTACATAATCATGTAATATCTATATTGAATGGCTAAATATTTCATTATACATGAGAATTAGTAGAATCTCCAAATTGGTCAACCTGCTAATAACTATAACATTCTGAAATTGTATTACCTTTCCTTTCTACTTCCGTACCTTCTTCAACATTTCTCATTCTAATTTCAGAATCTGGGCGATATGGCAATGGCTGAGTTGGGTGAACACTGCACATTGCTTAAAGAAATAGTGCTCTCACACTGCCGTCAAATTACTGATGTTGGCCTGACGCATCTTGTCAAAAGTTGCACAATGCTGGAGTCTTGTCAAATGGTTTATTGCCCTGGTATAACTTCAGCTGGAGTGGCCACCGTTGTATCCAGCTGTCCCAACATAAAGAAGGTCCTGGTTGAGAAGTGGAAGGTTAGCCAACGGACAAAGCGACGAGCAGGCTCTATAATTGCCTACTTGTGCGTGGACCTTTAGATCATATACATTTATAACTCTGACCCTGAACTTTTTTCTATTTGATTTGTGAATATAACAAAAATGCTGCTGGCAACTCAGTCTAATCTAATGGGTGTGGAAGATGAGGCAAAATAGGGTGCACTCCTTGACAGGAGTTGTAATTATGAGGTTCAATAGTGTAGAAACCAAAGGTTTAGATAAAAAAATGTTTACAGTAGCATGGTCTATGGGCACATAAAAAGGGTATCATGACTGATGTTGTAAGACGATACGGAGAAATCTTGTTAAGCAAAACTAGAGGTTTCATTTCATGTTACTTCTGCAAGTAAAAAACATCAATTGTCCTAGGAGAGATATTGTTCTTTGCTTGGATGTTGGATTCTTTGTTGAAGTACGCGTTTGTGCATGGTTTCTGGATAATTCTCTAGTATTATTTCATATGAAAGATTCTCGTACATATGACAAAATAGTGTCAAGAGTCTAAAAGGGTCACGCCACAAAAAAAAAAAAAAAAAGAAAAAAA
>Ga0209700_100243_pt1 | contig 93927 bp, 46 predicted proteins | sample SiratroredBW_FD_187528 | JGI IMG/M metagenome (GOLD analysis project Ga0209700, IMG submission 187528) | Root nodule microbial communities of legume samples collected from California, USA - Siratro red BW (SPAdes) (version 2) | ecosystem: Host-associated > Plants > Roots > Nodule | place: USA...
ATATATATATATATATATATATATATATATATATATATATATATATATATATATATATATAGTGCAATATAAATTATTAAGCATGTTCATGCATAATTTTTCAATTTATGGTAATTGTAGATGCATGTAGGATTCTCACCTACCTTAAGCAAATCTTATTGCTCAAATAGTAAGGAGTTATATAGTGATGGATAAGATTTGAACCTACTTTAAGCAAATTTTATCGCTTTAAACTAATGATAAGTAGAATTCCTACTTACCATAAATAGTCTTATTATTATAGATTAAGGGGTTATATAATAATATGTAGGATTTTGACTACCTACCACTCAGGATTAATTAAAAATAATAAGACAAAAATATTAAAAGTAAATTGAAAAAATATTTGTCTCGTATAAATATAAAATAATTTTATCACAATCATGCTAAAATAAATATATAATCTAGAATAAATCTAAAGAATAATCTAATCAATCTTATCAGAATAAATTGATTATTAAATTAAAATAATAAAATTAGATAAGAAATCACGGATGTGAAGTTTAACTTTGAAAAAGGAATTAAAAATATACTTTATTATAAATAAGATTGATAAAACCAAGACAAAATAAACATATATATATTATTATATGTAGAAAGATGATAATATCTCTTTATTAGAACAATTATATATACCATTATGATCTTATATATGCTATGAAATAAGTTACCTTATTATTCATGCACAAAGCTTAAAACTACTAAGCATTTAAGGATGTATTAGAAACAAACTAAAGTCTCAAATTAATAAAAATTAAGGTTAAAATAATATATATATATATATATATATATATATATATATATTTTATATATATAATTAGTAAACAACTCTTACCAATAGGAATGAGGTTTAACATCAATAAAAATAAGTTACTATAATTAATGTGGATTTTCTTGATGATAAATGGAAACTTTATTTGATTATTTGTGAACATAAAATTTTCTACATCAATTTTTATGAATTTATGTGAATTAGTAATTTTGTACTAATTCAATAAAAATTTACGTGAAATAATGATTAGTTTTTAACCAAAGTGACATGTTCGGGAAAACTTCTTCGTAAATAAGTATTTAAGAAAAATAAATAAATTTCACTTCAAATTAAAATAAGCTTATACATAAATTGAAGCTAAGATTTTGAAGAAGTTAATAGAAAATAACTTATAAAAATTATTTCACAAATAATCTAATTTTAAAGTTGAAAAACTTGAGTTTTTCTCTTTAGAATGTTTATGGAAATTTTTCTTCAAACAAGTCTAAAATTATTTAAATTACAAAAGCATCTATTGAATTTTTAAAATGGATGTTAAATAATCAATATAAAATTTTATAAGGTATTCCGTTTTTACCTCAGAGTTATAAATAGATAATGTGAACAAATTTAAATAAATCTATATTAAATAATAATAGAGTATTTGTTTCGCCAAACATTCTAAGTTAATCTAATACTTTTAACAAGAATCAATATCTTTAGAGATATATGTAAGATTTCACGCTAATCATAATTTATCTAAAACTACAATAACAATGACGAGAGAAAGTAATGAGATTGAACTTAATATGTCCGATATAGTTTTCTGATTACTTATATTCACTATCTTTTTAAATCAATTTCTTAATAATTAAAGATTTAATTATAACATCTCATTCCTGAAATCTTGTTTTAAGCTTATATTGATTCAATTAATAAACTATCCATATGATTCAAAGATATTAAATGATTTCATTGAACTTTTAGAGTTAAGATTTGCTTTCCCAACTTGAATGATAATTATAAATCAATTCATTTAAATATTTAATAATAGAATAAAATCATTAATACATTGGAGAAATTACATCAATATCAGTATAATAGAGATTAGTTACCCATGATGATGAGAGTGCTCTCTTTTACACAATAATAAATTTGAAAGCAAAAGAGTAAAGCTTTGAATCTTTTTCTGGGTTCATCCAAGACCTCTTTCTCCTTTTCTTAGTGTTCCTCTTATAGTATATCTCTGGATTCTTAACAAAAATAAAATACTTCATTTTCTTAATTGGTGATCAACTTTGTATACATGCATAACTTTATAACATTCCGCTCAAGAGAGATTGCTTTTGCTCAAGTGAAACCAGTACTTCAAGCTGAAGAAATATGTTTTTGCTCAAGTAAGAATACGTTTGCTTATGTTGGAAATTCCACATCGACTAGAGATGAGGCATTTTAATACGTTTGCTTATATCAAAAACTCATTTCTCACTTGAGTTATGCCTGCATAGTAACCATAATTTAGATGATAAGTTCTCGTTCTTTTCCATTTTTCTAAGTTGTTCCTTTCTATGTCCTTGATTGATTGCCTTCTCTTAAAATTTAGCACTTGCTACTGTAAAAAGGCCTACAAAAAATCATTGTACGTTGAGAATATATTTGAATTAGGATTAATGAAAATCAAGTATTAAACACCCAATAAATACCATATTTTAACTAAAGTAAACCACTTAGCAATATTCACTTCTATATTATTTTGATTAAACATATTATTTATCCAACATTATTTATTGAAAAAATAACACATATATATTAAAAATCTAAATATAAATTTAAATTACTAAGAAAGTCGAATAATATATAAAAAAAATAAAAAGAATTTATTATCTTAAAATTTTGAGTTGAAATTAGTGTCTTAATTTTTTATATGAATTGATTTATAGGTCATTAGTGTTGAATTTATGTTCATGAATCCTCTCTCACCAAAACAATATATATGAGAAATCTTTTTTCTCGTAAACCATTTTAGAGGACTTGAATAATGCGAAAATTCTAATGCTAAGACCTCCAACTATTTTCTTTGTCATGAATAAATAGTCTTGGTAATAAAAGTAATGAGACTATTTGTACTAATAATGTAATTATAATTATCAGTACATGTATTTTCTTCAGATGTGTCAGGTCTCGGAAAATTTACATGAGTATGTGCATCAACTACGTAAACATTACATACAAGGGATTGCCCAATCTTCAAAAGCACGGTGCGTTTTGTTTTTGACACGTTTTCGTGGCGGAAAAAAAGCAGCAGGGGCTCTTAATTTGGATAATGTTTATTGGCATTTGGATGGTTTCCCCTTCTACTCTTCCATGATTAGGTGCCAACATTTGTAGGCTCTGGTTCTTCTCTGCAAGCTACGTGCCTCTATTTTCAACCTTTTGGCCGCAATACAGCTAAAATAATCTACCACAAACTCGAATGCTTTTCCTACCATAACTGTCCTTTCCATGAGAGTGACACGCACAGCTGTTATAATTGCAAGCTGGCATTTTACAACTTTTCCATTTTGTTTTGTCCCATCCATTATCCTTTAACAAGTAAGTTAGGTTTTTCTCAGGTTTCAAAGCTGTTTTGCTTCAGATATATAGAAAATCTGACACACCATCTTCCTGCTCAATGCATACACATCTTCACAGTTAAGGTTTTAGGTCACCACAAAATTTATCTTAATAATGTATATATATATATATATATATATATATATATATATATATATATATATATATATATATATATATATATATATTAGTTATGCAACATAACCAGGAGAGACTTTTCCCTAGCAAGCTCCTACAGCATATAAACTTTTGCCACATGATTTGTTAAGCTGCCATTCTATTTCTACCATAAAGCATTAGAGTTTGCAATCACATTGCACCCACAATGTTATAGTTTTGAAACGATATTGCGACAATAATTTCATTCCCAAAAAATATCCAAAGAAAAGATCATTGGTATAAGTTTTGAACAGGGCTTCCAAGTTTCGCAGGACAACAATCCATGATATCATTTGTGAATGAGTGAATCTTTTATCTATCAGTGATAGGTTGAGTCACACTGAGTAATCATTACTCAAAAGTGTTGCTAGCCACTCGCACAGTGGCACCAATGTAGCCCACAAAGAGCAATAATAGTACAAATAATTTGTTAAAAAGTCTAGCGGCTGTTGAAGTATATCTTCGAAAGAGTTAGCACGAAGGCACGAGCCAAAACAATAAATCATTAAAAAAAAGCTAAAGTAAAGGGACGGGGGGAAGAACCTAGCAGCTAGAAAAAGCTGATAATTTATGCTACAGTTCATTTATATTGTCGGTCACTAGGCTTTTGGCGTACATTTTGGTTGCAGAGCGTGAAAAGTTGGACAATAACCTCTGGAATTTAGTCACCAAGAACTCAAGAAATCCAATCTAATATCGACTGGACTCAACCGTGCATCGTTCAAGTGCACTGCTGGAGACTAATGTATCAGTAATCCCACAAAAACACCTTCTCAGCAACTTTTTATGAAGATTTACAAAGTGTTCAAGATAGATTTGTTTAAAGAATGGTGTTTTTTCATAACCATTTTGGACGATCCAAATTCTACAAACTTTAGTTTCAAGATTATTATGAGACTAATCATCAATATGAAACTTCTTCACTTTAATTTATTTTCCCGTGTTCTTATATGAAAATCAAACTTGAATTCTTCTGCACCAAATCAGTTTGTATTATTGACACTCATATTTTGTTTGAGTTAAACTTAAAAAATAATGATTCTTTACTAGCTTGTGAAGGTGGTGCAAAAATTGATTATTTATCGTAAAATATTGAAATTCAAAAATGTACGTATGAACCACATTTCAGAGGTGGATCGTTTAGAATGACAAGCAATCAAGTTGAGGATACGTATATTCAAATAGGAAAGATATTTGGTGATGGATACCTCATATATGTATGAACCATATTTAGTTCACTACAAAATGACTTGTACAGGATGTGACAGATTCACGATTCCACAGTAAAAAATCATGTTGCTGGATCAAGTACGAAGCCTCTTGAGTGGAGAAAATTTATTATTAAAATTAATTTAAAAAATATTCGTTTCTTCAAAAGTATTCATTAATCTTGGACAAAACCCATTTCCAAAATAAATTCAATATATGTTTTGGATGAGAGATCAAAAGGGCATTCATGCGTCCACGTGATTTTAAATACTCTGTATTTCAAAATTATCACCGAGTACGTGAATCTAGAGTTTTTTTTTTTTTTTTTTTTTTTTTTTTTCGGCTGGGTGAATCTAATCTAGAGTGAGATTGTCCAGGGATAAGTTTTAAATTTAAGTCCTGAATTAATATTCAGTTATAATGGATAATTAAATAAATATGTTGTGGCTCATAATAATTTTATTTGTCTCAGTGAGAAGTTTTAAATTTAAGTCCTGAATTAATATTCAGTTATAATGTATAGTTAAATAAATATGTTGTGGCTCATAATAATTCTATTTGTCTCAATTAAAGACCAAAAATTTTATCATTCATAATGATATATTTTCACATATCTTGTAGTTCATCATTATTCTATTAGGTCTAATTTTTATTCCTTATTTAATTTATTTATTATTAATTGTATTTTTTAATAGTGTTAAAGTACTTTACATGTCTTAATAATAATAATACCGAAATTCACTTATTAAATATATTTAAATATTATATTGTATCCTATCAAAATTTAGTAAAGTCAAATATAAATCGTGTTGGTTCAAGTTGTCTCGGTGTTTTTTATTTATATCAACGTCACTCAATTTTTGAATAAATAATATACTCAGTTTAATAGGTGATCCCTATTTACAGGACAATTTAAAAATAAAATTTTTTTGTTAAAAATATTTATCCTCTTAATATATAATAATCTTTCAATGCTTCATTTTTTATATTTGGAAAAAATAATGAAATATATTTAATATTCTTAAACATGTAGTTATGGATACACATTTGTACTTGATATAATTCAATGGCCTGAAATAGCTAGTTATGCGATATGTCTAAATTGGATTTGATTTTAACTCGTTAAAAAATGTTGTGTTTAGCTCGTTATGTGCACTCCAATGTCTTGTCATTCTTACCTTACTATGTCTCATGAACCTTCATTAGTAATTTTATATTTTGGACCTTTTCTTCATGCATCTTCGTGGGGTTGGCAAAATGATTAATGTGTCTTCACTAAAAAATGTTACACTTTTATGTGTAAATATTATATATAACTTGTATAAGTTGGATTTATTTTGAGATGAATTTATGAATAATGTTATTTTGAAATTACAATAAGTATGAATATGAGCACTTGACAAGAATGAGAAGAAGGAATATGAATCTAACTTACCAGTAAGTTTACCCATGGACGGGACAATATAAATATATAAAAATATACTTATTTGATGTTGTATTCTCTAATTATATTATCTTGTTAGTCACAAGTTTTAAGAAAATTTTCCTTGTGATGAATGATTCATATATCATTGATATATTCAAAATAAATAATAGTCATGACGAACAAACAATTTTAAAAAGTTACACACATCCACAAATACATCGCAATCTGTTCAATCCATCAAAACTACTCATACATTCATAATAATTTTTCAATTCTACAAAGAATCCACCACCAATATTATACACTTTGTTTTAACATTCTTATTAATTTGGAAATGACATAAAAGATTAGAAGCTTCTATAAAGATATTGGTAATTGTATTTATCAGGATCTCTATCATTAACAATATACATTTGATCTAAATTATAATTTTTTAAGTCTTTCAAAAGCCCAAACATTTAGGTATGTCACATTTCAAATAAAAATAAATTCTTCCTAATGTAATATGTAATATAGGGAGGAAACACAATTACATTTGATTGAAAGATTTTTTCTATTGAGGTTGATTTTTTTCGAAATTGGAAAGATAAATTGTAAAACATGATTTGAAATCAAAACCAGTAGAAATTGAAAAGAGATAAGACAGAATCATAAACTGAAATGCGAGGTAAATTCTAATAAAACTAAAACTGAATTTCACAATGGCAAACCAAATAACATGCAAAATTAAAACCCTCAAAATAGTGGCTCATTCACCATAAATTTCTATCAATCCCATTTCACCTTGGGTGCAAATGAAACCATATATGACTTCTTTGAATTTGAAAATATCATGACCAATCAATTCATGATTGCAGTTCTTAAATCCGAGAACTAGAAATTAATAAGTATAAAATGAAATTGAACAGACTCATGAAAGAATTAATGCACTATCACATAAGAATCATAAATGCAAACTGAAAATTGAAAGATAGGTAAAAGAAACACAAACTACAATTACCAAAAAGCAAATAAAAAAAAAAAACAAAATGTAATCAAGTACAGAGGAAAAAACAAGAAATCTAAAACCTCATGAATAGTCAATCATCATCTCTTTCTAAAAACTGAGTATTATTTATTAACCTTAACTTTACAATATTTCTAACTTGTTTTCCTAACCATCCAACCATTTATTCAATAATCAATGAAGAATAACGTGGAATGAACACAAAACAATATTGCAAAACCTAAAATGTAAGAGCATGCAATCTAAACCAAAATTTCAAATGTAAAGAGTAAAAGTAAAATTATAAACCTGTAACAAGAATAAACAAAGAAACTGAAACCAAGAAGAATCAACGAAAAAAACGATGAAAAATGGAGAAAGAACAAAAAGAACTCAAAAGAATTGAAAATCCAAATTTGTATTTGTCTTTCGAATATTCTCAGACAAAATCTAAAGAAAAGTATAAGCTGAAAAATAAAATCTAAAGTATGTATCTTGAAATTGTCAAAGTCAGTTTTATAGCTAATGCTAAATAAGAGTTCCCAAAATATGTAAGCATGAGTTAAATTTACATGTGAAGTAAATTTAAGTTTAATTTCAGTAAAATTACCCTTCTAACTTTTAAGCCTGCCTTTTGACAAAAATGCCCCTTTTTCTTCCACATAATACCCAATTTGCCCATCAAAGTTAATTATTCCATTACACTCTAATCTTCTTATTTTTCATTCCAACGGTTGCATTAGATGAATTTTATCAAAACCATGACTTAAAAATAAACTTGCTAAGACTCTATCTAAAACAAAAAAATTAATCTAGTTTTCACAAAAAAATGTTTAAATCCTATAAAAACACAAATCTTTATGAAAAACTAAAAATAAAAACAAAAATAATACTTAAAACATGCAATTAGCCCAAGAAAAAATATGAATAAAATAGGTGTCATCACTCATGCATTTGCTAACAACACAAAAACAGCCACGAAAGTCAATATTATGGATGCAACACCTATTATCTCAACCAAAAACAATTTATGTTTATTGGTTTTGTATTTGTTGTCCATGAATAATACAATACTAAATATATTCAAGAATTTAATTGAATCGGACATGTCCAAAAAATATCTATAATAATTTGAAAATTCTCATTACACATATTCCAACGAATATAATTTTTATGCTCTAACAATATCATCAACTGCTATATTTTAGTTTTAAATCCTCTTTACGATCTCTTGTATAAAGTTGTTTTATTGTTATCACATTCTACTCATTGTTCTCTGTCGAAGTAAGTAGTAGTTCAGTAAACTTTTAGTCATGTCAACAACATGAAATGTTCATTTGGTTTTAATCTACCAGTATACGGGTGACCAATTAATGAACTCGCACATATTACCTTTAACATCCAACATTCTCCATTGTGAACTAGTTTACTCTACAATTTCGAAGGAAAATCACATTTTTTTTGTATCAGTAACAATCAGCTCCAAATTTGGTTGTATTTTTTATACTTAACCCCTTTTACAACCTAACAACTCATGTATCTTCCTTCTTTGTTATTCATTCACTTTGTTGGACTTCAAAATGACAATTATAAAACTAAGTCTAAAGGTCACCTTATACACATATTGAAGAAAGTCATCTCGCGTACCAAAAACTTACTTAAATATATTGTACCATAAGTATATATCATATTTCACATTTTGTACACAAATGAATGATAATACTTATCTCATTTATTGTGAAAGGATGAACGCAATCTTTTCTAACCAATTGATCTTCAGTTACCACAAACTTGTTATATTCAACTTATCCATGACTTATCTATTCTATCACATATTTTTATATTTAATAATTACTATTAAAGTTATTTATATAGTAATTACAAACAACCCTAACACCTTTGATTGTGCCACAATTACATAACTTAAACATAAAATAAATATAAAATGTTAAAAAATTATTCCGGAATATATAATCTGGAATGTAAAATATTTTCATTTTGGATTGTCCGTTGAGAATACACATTTGTATTCCAGAATATATGATTTGGAATACAAATCTATCTTATAAATTACATTTTGGATTGTACGGTATAAAATATAACACAAATTTGTATTTTGGAACTCACAAAAAAATTATGTTCAATGTTTCGGATTGTATAATCTAAGAGGTATCTGAATTGTACAATCTAAAACTGAAACCGGAAATCCAAAAGCTGAGATACTAGTCAATTCATCAACTATCAAACACCACCACTACCCATCAAGCACAACGCCAAACTTACCACCCGCCATACCATAACCTTCACAAATGTATATAACACTCTAACACGAACACATTCAATGACCATCATAACGTATTTATTTTCAAAAGAATAATCTCGATATTTAAATTTATGGGGGTGCAAGTTAAAAACATGGGTGCAAGAATAAATTTCGCACGATTTATAGTTTTTGTTTATATTTATATATTTCAAAATAAAAGGCCTTAAAATTAGGTTAGTACTTAGTGTAGTAAGGAGTTTAAATATTTATACAATTCACACTTCAAACGTTATTATAATCGGGGAGAAAAATCTTTTTACTTATAATAATTATATACAATTTAATATAATTGTATATTTTATATAAACATGCTATTTAAAATACCAATTAAATATTTTTATTGAGGAATTTTCACGATTTTGTGAAATTTAAAAGACATTATTTTGTAATATTGCTCCAAGTTTATGCTTATGCTTCCTTCTGTTTTTTCATTTACGAGTGTACAGTATCAGACACAGGATAAAAAAACGGGTCAAATGTGAGTAGGAACTGCACCTCCATGCTTTCTTCACGCAGCTCCAGATTAAAACATGTATTCTAAATTAAATTAAGATACAAGGGTTTTATAAGTTTATTTATTTATTTATTGTTAAAAATATATTGACCATGCACTGAATCTATCGACGTACAGGGAGAAAGTATGGAGGCCCAAAAAGAATGTATCTAGAAAATAAGGCAATTGTTTCGTGTACCTCTATATTTCCTGCACTTCATCACTTTTTCATAATACCATTGTTATCCTTCGCAAAATATTGAAATGGAGGATTGGTGTTGCAGGTCGGAAGTTTTGTGACAGCATGATCGTGGGTGGTGTGCAGACTTCTCCGATCCGATGAGCATCTTGGAGAGTGGAGGTGAGTGGTTTTTCGTTTTTGACGTTGATTTGGTATAGGGGATGCAGTTTATGTTGAAGTTTTTTCTAGAAATCATTTTTTGGAAATAGTTTTCGGAAAACAAAATCCGAAATTGGTTGGGAGCGTGAGAAATGGCTTTAAAATATATATATTTCCGAAATACAAATTTAGCTTTCGAAAAATGTTTTTCGAAATATATTTTCAGAAAAAGCTTTTTAAAAAACATTTTTCAAGAAGTCATTTTTAAATTTTGAAAAATATTTTTCGAAACTGCTTTTTGCACTACCAAAATTCATTTTGGAAAACTAAATGTGGAAGTCATTTTTACACCCTCCTTCATTTTGGAATATCAATTTCGGAAGCCATTTTACATCTCCGAATATAGCTTTGATATTTTAAAAATAATATGGGTGTAGGAAGCAAATGAGGAGTGTAGGAAGCAATTGTCAGAAAATATTTTGTAGCAATAGTTCATGGGCCAGTACTCCAACACGTTTTAAATAAATTTCCTCTTAAAAGATATGATCCAAAAATGCCTAAAATATTAAATGCTCCAGTATTTTATTTATTAGAATTATGCTACAACAATTAATAATGAGATTATCACAATTTATATACATAATTCATGTTTTATTTTGTCCTTTATCATATTTTAAAATTAATATTTTGAATCTTAAAATTATCATTCTATTACCTGGGTAATAACAAAGAAAAATAAAAAAAAGTAGAAAAAAATTACCACTCCACTCAAAACTACATATCAAATATAATATGATATATAAAATTAAAATTAATATAAATATTATATTTTAATTCATTATAATAACATAATTAAAAAATATGAAAAATATAAGTACAATTGAACTTGTGTTTATGCTTGTTTTTATGATATCTTTCTATATATTTCTTCTCTTTTTCATTGTATAATGTATCTTATTTATATCTTTCTACATCTATATTAGTTGTAAAAAGCTGTGAAACAAATTTTGTAGATCGTGATATCTATTTCAGTTATAGTATTGGTGTATTTTTTTAGTTATGGGTATTTTTAAAGTTTTTCTATGCTGAATGTTTACAATAAATATCTATTTTTGGAACTTCCAAAATCTTACTAATTTATAATATACATACACAATAATATATATATATATATATATATATATATATATATATATATATATATGACATTTGTAAAATTTAATTAAGTTTAAATTTTATTTTTTAAGATGATATAAAAATTTACCAGAGTTTAGTTTAAATAAATTTTTTATATATGCCATTTTTTATTAAGTCTTGTATATTTTTATGGTTGATATCTTTAGCGCGAGAAGATGTTTTGAAATTTTATATCGACTAAAAGTATGATAAATTTTTGAAGTATATATATATATATATATATATATTATGAGTAAGAGTAATGTGATTTTGGTATATTACTATATAACAAACTTCAAATGTGTTTCTTGATTGATTGATATATTTTTTTTTTCAGAAAAAAATACTTCTTAAGTAGAATCTATTATTTTTATAAATCATCTAATGCTATAAATCCTCCAAATAGGAGGAAAAAGAAACTTTAAGAACAAAAGTAGTAATGGGATTAACAGTAGGTATATCAAACAATCATTTAGATACTTGTCTAAAATATAGTCAATTAAGTAATAAAATAGGACATGTAAAGGTAAATCCAATTCTAAAAAGGTAATATAATTTAAAAGGATAAAAAAGGTTTTAGCCTCCTAGTACTTGTTTTGATGTTGCCAAAATGACATTATTTGATCATATTTTGTTGCTATAAAATTTAAAGAGGAAAGATGGTGTTGAAGCAAGGATAAAAAAGATTATAACTCCCGTCATATAATGCCTATTATGGCACTGTGAAACCGACATTAATTTATCCTATGTTTGATTGTGACCAAAATTAAAGAAGGAGCACAATATAGTACCTAGTATTGGAACAAATCTTCCAGGACACATAATTTAGTTAGGAGTGAGTTGAGATTTTTTTATATAGCATTTGAAGTTATGTTTATACGAAAGGTACTTTTTACTGCATTAACATGTTACATGCAAGAATGGTATTTTGTATAGCATTTAAATTTTTTTTTAAAGGAATAATATATTTCGTATAACATTTTCTTCCTAATTGAGATGATTTTTTGCACAAGTAACACGCTTTGTATAAATTTTGAATGTTGTTTCTTTTAAATGATTTGTTTGCATGTCATGCCTTTCAGAAAGTTGTAAACTTTACTCATTTATATAAAATCTGATTTAATATTATATACTTAATTCTATTTTTATGTTGATATGTTAATTTGGTCATGTTGAATATTAATTTGATAAAACGATAATTTGTGTATTAATCTGGTGTTTAAGATGATAATTTATGAGTTTCGTATTATTTTTTATTTTTTATTATTGTTTAGCTAGTTTGATTGAGAATGTAATATAGTTTTATTTTTTTTTATGAAATTTACTTCAAATTTCTATTTTAAATATTAAAATCATTCATGTCCTGATTTTATTTTGATTTAGATTTGATTTTGTTTAATTTTCCTTTTATATAAAAAAGTGCAATGTTTTATACATATTTGAAATTGAAATGATATCAAACTTCATTTTATATAAATGGTCAATGATTATACATCCAAGTACATAAAACTTTTATATTCCAAGATAATACCATTAACAACTTCAAAAAATATATATAAAGGATAAAAATTTTGATTGTCAACAAATATACATAACATAATTAGTCCTTTACAAATTAAATTTGAGGAATATTTTCATTTTAGGAAGTGTTAACCTCCATATTTTTCATCATGTGAAGTTACCCATGTTTGAGAAATTCATGATACATTCTTTCTTTGATATCTTTATCTTTATTTTATCTTTATCTTTATTTTATCTTTATCTTTATTTTATGTGTTTGTAGTTAAAGAGTATTTAATATTATGTACTTAGTTTCATTTTTATGTTGGTGTACTAATTTGGTCACTTATATGGTCACTTATAGTTGTTGATTTGATAAGATAGACTATTCTTACGTCTAACATGATAATCTAAGAATTTTAGATTTTCTATTTTTCTATTATTACTTAGTTAGTTTGATTGAGAATGTAATATACTCTATTTATTTTTATAAAATTTAATTTGGAATTTTTATTTTGAATATTAAAATTATTCATATTCTAATTTTATTTTGATTTAGATTTGATTTGGTTTAATTTTTTTTTATTCATGGAAATGCAATTTTTTTTATACATATTTGAAATTGAAATTATATCAAATTATATTTATGTAAATGATCAATGATTATGTTGGAGATCCCACATCAACTTGAGACCTTTTAATAGTTTATAAAGTCGGTGTAAATTTCACTTTACAATTCAATTTTATAAGATTGAGTTAAGTTTAAAGTCTATTTATGATAAATTATGTATTTAAGTTTATAAATATATTATATTTCAAGATAATACAAATAAAAAATTCAATACCAATATAAAAGATAACGCTTTTGGATGTCTAACATAAAGATAAACAAATATATATATCATAATTAGTTCTTTGAATAAGATTTTCTTTTAAAGAAGTTTTTAACCTTTCACTACAAGAAAATTATTAAATAATAACTAATTTAGAGATAAAAAAATAATTGATTATTATATTAACTAATTTAGAGACAAAAAATAATTATTACAAGAAAATTATTAAATAATAACTAATTTAGAAACCAAAAATAATTAGTCACCAAATAAATTAATGTAATCATTTTTTATAAATTAAAAATTATTGATATCTTAAAATAATTTTTATTATTAATAAAAGATTATAATATAATTAATTATTATATTTTTTATAGGAAATTATTATAAAAGATAGTTATTTATTTATAAAATTTTCTTTAATTTTTTTATTAATATATAATTATAGATATTTTTCTAAGTTACTTTTAAAAAATTTAATATATTATTTGAATTAAGAATTTTATAAATTAATGTTTATGAATATCTAAATATGATTAGGGATTTTATAAATTTATATTACAAATATTAAATTTTTTAAAGATATGCTAACAAAATTTATTCGTGCATTCAAATGATATTATTGCATATTTTTTATATTATTATATTTGGAAATCCAAATATTTTTTTATTCCTCTTATCAAATTAAAAAATAATTTTACTTTTTTATTCTAAATTATTTTAAGAAGAAAAAATTATAATATTATAACTTCCATTATTAAAAGTATAGTATTATAATTATTTAGAGTCTAATGCAGTGACCATTTTTTAGTATTTATATATTTGGTCACTAAATTAGTTTTAATAAATTTGATTACTAAATTTGTGTCAATGAGATTGGTCACTAAATTAGTTTCAACGAAATTTGTTATTAAATTAGTTTCAATAAAATTAGTCGCTAAATTGGTCTCTATAAAATTAACACTAAATTGGTGTCAATAAAATTTGTTACTAAATTGGTTATTAAATTAATTTTAAATTAGTATCTAAATTGGTATCTAAAATTAGCTATCACTTTTTTATCCACTTTTTACCTTTAGATTCTAAATTAATCTCCAATTAAATTAGTGATTAATTTTATCATTTTAAAGATCAATAAATTAGTTTCTAAAAATAATTTTTCTTTAATGTTCGTACTCTTTATTATGTAAACTTATTTAAGGAATTCGTATTACATTCTTTCTTAAACATCTTTACTTTTTACTTTTTATTTTATGTATTTGTAGTTAGGAGTAAAGTTTAGAAATATTCAAATTCTTAGTCTCAGTTAAAATTGAAAAGAGATAATATGAAATAGTTTGTGTATTAATTTTTGTAATTAGGCTTTGATTAGTAAAATTCTTAAAATAAATTTTTAAAAAAGAATTAGACAGAGTATAAGAGTGGTAGGTGAATTACAATAATTCCATATTATATTGTTTTACTTACATGCTAAATGATGCCGAGTTTATACTAAAATTCTTCTAATTATAATTGCTAGACACGGTGAAAAAGGAAAATCAATATTCTACTATATGAGAATCAGCAACCTATTTACAGATAACTTTGAACAAACAAAAGTATTCCTATTAAGTGAGTGAATGTTAGAACTCAACGTTTTTATATGTGTAATATAAAAAATGCGATTTATCTCTTATCAAAACCACACTTTATTTTGTTTGCAGGAACCTTAAAAAATGTTACAAATTCAACCAGAAGAAATTGGCCTGAATGCATAAAACTTACGATAATTTTCCACCTTTGAGATAAGAGAAATGAAGGACAAGAGGTATCCTTTCAATAATTTGACATATGTATGAAACTCACACCAAACTCTAATTGCATCTCCTCTATCATTGTCTAGAATTCTTTGATGAATATGAATAGTGATCTGGACTCAAGCATTTGTCATTCTTGCACTTCCTTATAGCTTGTTTTATCCCCTCATCCTTAAAAGTATTTCCAAAATTTGACTGTCCACTCAAATTTGAATGCTCTCCTGAACTACTTTTGGAGATTACATTATTAACCACGAGATTGATCCCTTTACCCATTTTGATGCATAATTGCTATTGATGATATAGTTACTCAATAATGTAAATTGGATTACCTACCCGTATGTCATACATTAAATAAGATAACATATAATTTAATTTACAAATATATTAATTCACAATACACAACTGTTTCTTGTTGTTATAATTTAGCTTGCACTGGGAATTGATTAAATAAGCTAATGTTCTAATTTGACAAAGTTTATTTTGATTTCAAGATTTAGATAAAATCATCATATTCGTTAATTCACACAAACTTAAATATTTTACATTTTTTTCATAAAATTATATACTTTTGTAAAAGTTTATAATGTTTTTCTTTTGCATAAATACTACAAATCATTCTTTATCCACTTAAAGAAATTTTCTGGATCTGTCACTGTCTACAAAGAACTTGCATATGTGTTACAAAACTAAAACAAAATGATTGAAAACTTTTTTTTGGTGATGTATATATCTTTTCCAAATTACTTTTTAAATTGAAGACTCCTTTTTTCTTATTCTCATTGTGTATATCCACCGAACCTGAACTGATTGAAATCTTTAAGCAATCCCTCACTCTGATTTGGTTGAGCTGTGGTCTTCCTTCCTCTTCCAGAGCATTAATATGGCCGAATGCGAAGCATCTTGCTTTCCATAAAGAGATGTTAGGATAAGTAAATTAATGCATCATGGGCCTAGTTAGAGAAAATGTTTCAAATTTATAATTATAGAGGGTGCCCAAGAAAAAGTATATGTGAAAACTATTCGTGCACTATACTTCTCATCCAAGATATCATCTTGTTTTAAGATACTTTTTTTTGAACTTTATTTAAAAATTATAAAAAAAAAATATCGGCTAAAATGCACTTAATCGCATGGATATCATCACCAATTATCAATTAGAACTTGTGCGCTCTTTCTAATTTTTCATTGCAACCATATATAATAGAAGTACTATGTAACTCGGTATTAACATGAAAAAGTAATGTACTTAGTATGTATTTTTCTTATAAGACATTAAGAAAAAATATATTGAGATAAAAGCCTTTTAGTTAACTCAATTTTAAAAATTAGAGTTTGTATTTATTTATATATTATAATTTAATTATATTTTTAGTTAACATGGGATTTTCAATATGTTCTCCCACGTCAAACATATTGATTGTTCATATCGAAAATACTAAATACTATTCATACGGAAAATATTGCACATTTGCAATAAAGACATAATAGAAGAAAGTCTTATAACAGGTGGCACTAGACTTAACTGCACTCAACTAATAAATTTTTATTAACTCTGATTATATATTAAGAAAAAAAATAGAATTTAACCCAATCTTAACTCAAAGTAAGATGATTTAATCCACTGCAACCTTTTATATCCTTACAAAGTGAATCAAATCCACATGTTTCAATATCAATTTGGATTATTAAATCGTATGATGCAAGCTATTTCTTCAGTTTCATGTAAGAAGTTGAGCTGTCTCTCTTCTGAAAAGCCAAAACTACAGTGCCATAGATGCAAACATTTGAACACGCTTTCTTTTATTTCCTCTTTTCCACACTCTTATTTGACGTGATGTGTTGAGAAAATGACTTCTTCAACCTCATTCACATCACCTATTGTTAGTGTCTTCTAAATTGAATGAACTCAAAAAAGTTATATATTACTTCCAAAGTACCACTTTGTCTGATTTCTTTTAGCTTGAAAGTTACTTTAAAACTAAAATTAAAACTAAAGAACTTAAAGTTAAAGTTTAAGTTCTCATATTTGAAATAAAGCAAAAGAAAAATTGGTAGAAGTCAAAACTATTGAAATTAGTTTTTAAAAACTGTTTTTATTTCAAAATTTTATTGGATACAAACATTTTCAAAAATTTTATTTGACACGATATTTTTCATTTAAGAAAAGACACATACATGTGTCTAACCCTTTTAACCATGATTTTATACCATATGCCCCCTATGAGAAACCTAATTATTTCATATTGCTTTCCATTTGTCATGTACGACAAAATTGCTTACACAGAAAAACATCTGCTGAGTAGTGAACCAGCAACAGTGTTATGATGTATTATATTGGCTATGGTCTTTCGATATAGTCGCTGATTTTTTCCCACACCTGGTCAAATCGATTGCAAATTGTCACTAAAGTCTGTCTAGTTCAAAATCTTGGCTACCTTTATCTCTATTTGTTCTTTCTGGGATATTTGAAAATTCTCATGTCGTTGTTCTCCCAAATTTGAATTTATTTAACAGATTTTGCTAGTAACAGTAAGTTTTGTAATTAAAATTTCATGCAAACACGCATGGCTAACTTTTCAAAATTCAAAAGATAATTGAAACATATTAGTTGAGAGTGAAACACGTGTATCAGTTGAGGAAGTTACCTTACCATCACCTTTTCCAAGCGTTATTTGGCTTTGTTTATTTTAACATGGAATATGTAAATAGAAGTGTAGAAGATCTCAATATGATGATGACAACTATGAATTAAATGATAAAGATTAAGAAGAGTATTATATGATTCGTCCTGGTAAAGCATAAAATTATAATCCTAGTGCTACCTGCATAATGACTAGAGGGGACCATTTTTCCCATGCTCTCAAGTGCATTACCGTCTTCATTATGATATCCTCACTTTAATTAGTCCCAGTTTCACACCTTCATAACTTTAGTTCGGCTGCAATATAACATTCTCCCCCACTGTGGAAAAGAAAAGGAGTGAGAAAGAATAAAGGTAGTTCAAAATTTTCTTCAACCTAGACCTAAGGAAATTCCTGCTTGCTGCTGTCAAATCATATTCATACACTTAGCATCATTATATATTTCTTTAAATTTTACAGTCAGTTCACGCCAACATTTTTTGTTTTTCTAGATATATATTCACTTTTTAAAGATAAAAAGTACAAGACAATCAGACAACAAAGATAAAGGGTAAAAAAATCTTATTTACACTATTTGTAATTATGTTATAGAAATAAAATGACTAATAAATTTATGGATGACTACTTCTTTATAAAAAAAAATAATTAATTGTCTTTGATAAAGTTTATTGTACTATTTGCATGAGTATTCCAGTTTAATAATATATGGGCATCAAAGTCTTGGCACGTATTTGTGTTAAATATTGGAAAGAAAATCATGTAATCTGTATGGTTGTCTAGCTGGTTGATGTGGGTGAGTATTTTGTTGGCATGTAGAGTTAATGGTTGGAGTAAGAGAAAAGGGTTTGTTTGTTGTGTTGGCATGAGTTGAATTGAATGATGGTGCAGCAGCAGTTTGGGGCAATTAAGTGGAAGATGAGTTGAAACTGATCCCCAAGCAATGATCGCTATTCATTCTCTTCAAAGAAGGACCCTTTTGCTTTCTTTAAATTTTCTCACAGAAAGTTGTGGGTCGTTAGGTAGTTGAGTTTGAGATGGAGTTGAGAGCATGTGTATTAGGAAGAGGGCATGCAGGAGTGAACTCAACTATCTGGCACGGGCTCACAAGGTGTGGCCATGATTGGATCATGAGCAAGCCTCGTGGGCTTTGCCTTTCCATTTAACCTTTTTCTTTTTTAAATACTTCCCCAACCAAGCACCAAGTTTTATTTATCTATTTTAAATATAAACCCCCCATGACCCAAATTCAAACAGTGAGGAGGGGGGGACCAAAAGGCAGCGCAATTAGAATTAATTGAACAAACCCATGGATAAAAGAGAAGGAACACCTAGATAAAGGCTAAAGCATAACTGCATAAGCTGTCACTGCTTCCCTCCTTTCTTTTAAAAGCCCCCCACACACTAACACCATCATTGGTATTTGCTACTTCTACTACTATTATCTATATCTACTGTTCCTAACCAGGCTCAAGATCTAAGGTCATTCTTTGCAACATACACGTTAACCCAAAACAAATTACACAAAATATGATCAAGGGAAGGGAAGGCAAAGCATTAGCGCAAGCACCGCCCTCTGCTGATCTTTTAGTATGTTTCCCATCTCGGGCTCATCTTACTCTAATGCCCAAGCCCATTTGCAGCCCGGCCCGACCCTCCGAGCCCACCAAACGCCACCACAACAGCCACCACCACCGTAAGAAATCCTTCTCCCGAGCCGGCGGCGGAGGCCAGGCCAGTCCTTTATTATGGGCCAAAACCAAGTCAATGGACTCTGAAATCACGGAACCGACCTCCCCGAAAGTGACGTGCGCCGGTCAGATCAAGGTCCGGCCCAAAACGACGACGTGCAGGAGCTGGCAATCGGTGATGGAAGAGATAGAGAAGATCCACACCGACAAAAAACAGAGGAAGCGTCTCAGCTGGGCCGAGACCCTCGGTTTCAAGAAGGAGATAATGCAGTTCTTGACTTGTTTGCGAAGCATAAGGTTCGACTTCAGATGCTTCGGCTCCTTCTCGGGAACTGACATCGCCACTGAAGAAGAAGACGACGACGAGGACGACGAAGTCGAAGAGGAAGAGGAGAACCACGTGGGCGTGGGAGAAGACGACAGTGAAGCATCGAGAACTGTTTTCTCCAAATGGTTCATGGTTTTACAAGAGAACCAAAACCCGCGGAGAGAAGAGACAGAGGGGAGAGGAAATGACGAGGAAAGCGTGTCTGTGTCGGTGTCGGTTCCTCCTCCGAACGCATTATTGCTGATGCGTTGTAGGTCTGCTCCGGCGAAAAGTTGGGTAAGAGAGAGGGAAGGTGGCGATGTTGAAGAAGAGGAGAATGTGGAGAGAGAAAAAGGAAAAGAAAAAGGGGAGGTGGCGGTAAAGAAGGGACAGAGTTTAAAGTCGTTGATGGAGGAAGAGAGGAGAAAGAAGGAGAAGGTGGTGGTGATGCGATATGACTCTGATTTTTACGGCATTTCTTCTGATGTTGCCAAAGAGACGTGGATTGTTGGTGGCCTCAGAGATCTCATGTCAAGGAGTCGAAGTTCCAAAAGATAAGACATGAATATCATCGTCATCATCATTCACGGTTACAACTATTTTTCCAATAATTTTTCTTTTACGAGTTTGTGCGACTTCTCTTCATCCACGATACTACTTTGGTGTGAAAACTGGGAAATCTAATACTAAAATCCCAGTTTTAGCTTCTGGAATTACTAAGTTCGTAAACCTGTACAGTTTAATTTCTGATTTATTTGCATAAGTTTCCGGTGAAATATTTTGGTGGCTGCCATGTACGTGAATGAATCTGCTACTCCCTTCGGGTTGTAGATTGGCAGTTCTTAGTGAAAAGAATTTTCATTTTTGTTTAGTTCACATTTCTTAGTATAATCGATGCCAAGTTATTATGGATGCGGCAAACTGCAAACACCTTTTATATAATTTTATAAAATTAAAGAGATTAAATTATGGAAATTAATTCATTTTGAAAATTACAAGATTGATGAATATTTGTTAAATATACAAAATTATCATTTCCTTTAGTTTCCCTCTCGAATACACGGTTGATGATGGAAAAAGCAAATCGTGGAAATTGGTATAATTTCAATGCATAGTACCAAATCAGATCCTCTGCGGCAAATTTTCTCTACAGTCAATGTGCAGCCAAATCCAATCCACTGATTAGTTAATACACTTTACAGTGAATGGTTCAGATTTTGGCCACAGAGAACGTGGCGCAATAGAGACAATAGAGATCCGGTTCAGACTGGATACCTCTATAATTATTTTTATTTTTTATAATTTATTCAGTATCTTAATTAATTCAAAAGTTATTAGTATGATTTTTGTTACATTTATATTTTTATTTTAATGATATAATGGTCAAACTTTACCTTTTATACTACTTTACTTATCTTTATTATCATTATTTCAGCCTGATAATTATTAATTCTAATAATATTTTCAATATAAGCTTATACAAATAGTATATTTTTGCATTGTAACTTTTTTTTATGAAATCTACTATAACTTGATGGATAGTTCAAATAAAAGTACATCGTATTCGCTTAAAAAAAATATCATATCATATTTAATAATACTTTGTTTGATATTAAAAGTGCCATTTTTGTGGCATAATTGTTTTTCTTTTCTTTAACTTAGTATTTAAATTTAATCACGGTAAAAGGTTGGAAAATATCTATATATAATTAATTAATTATATTAATCATTTCAATGTAAGTGAAACTTTTATTAATTAGATTTGAGGTTGAGAAAGAGAGATATACAAATGATTATTTTTTCTTAAAGTATATTGTTTTGGCTTGACTCTGATTCAAGTGCTTTTTAAATGTATAAGCATTGGAAGGAGAGACATATATTTTGAATGTAGATCGGTGAGTGACATTAATCATGGACGTTCAAGCATTTTAAATAAAAAGTTTTCTAATTTCTTTTATTATATTCTAAAAATGTGATTGTGGTTTAAGTGTTTTTTTTTTTATCGGCAACAATTGTGGTTTAAGTGTTGATATGAAGTTAAAGCAACATATGTTAAAGTGATGAAGTAATTACTAAAGTGAGAAAAATTTTAAGAGGATGTTGTTTTCGAGTTATATTTTGTTCAAGTGATAAAGTGTCGTTTAAGTGAAATGATTGATGTTTTATCATATTGAAAATATCGTTCTAATAATAATAGGAGTATGATGATGTTGTGTTATATTATATACTTTTACACATGTTTTTATTGATGGTATGATGTATAAAATGTGAGATTAATTATATATGGTCCCATATGTATGTGATTAATATTGTGATGCAATAAAGACAAGATGTATGTGTGATATATGTCCCTTCTATGTGGGCTTTTGTGGGTTGTGGATTATAGTTGGATTGGTTATATACATATATATGTTGTATATAAGGTTTGACCTTGGATAGATAGTCCATATTGGATGATTTGCATACTCCTAGATGGGATACAGAGAGATATTATCATACCTTAAGTGGTGACAAGAAACACAAACTCACATTAACATATATATATATCTCACTTTCACTAGTGTCTGGTCATGTAGATAAGATTTTAAGTTAAAGAGAAATTGAATGATACTTACATTTGATTTAGTATCAGGGTGTATCTTTTATTTGACATCAAATGTTAGTTAAAAATTTAGCAGGTTCAAAATATGTCAAGTGTTATCTTATCATAAAACTTATTATGTGGATAACGCCTTGCATTTTTTGTCATGACAAGATATGTGACTAAATATAAGTTTATTAAGATTCATATGTATTATGATAGTATAAGCATAATTGTGATATTATATATTATGTTTTAATTTTATTGGCTATCTCATACATATTATTTATATTGATGGTACTTATTATAGAAACATAAATAATATATATATATATATATATATATATATAATTATTACTAAAAAAATCACATATATTTAAAGGATTTTTCTTTGTTTTTTCAAATTCTTAAATTCATTAATAATTGAATCAAAATTATATTATTTAATAATATATATTTTTAATTAATATAAATTTTTTATATAATAAAACTAGTGTAGTTATATCTTTTATGTTATTTACATTTATCAAATAGTTTATGAACTAATTTATATATTAGCATATCAACCATATAATTTCATAAATTAGCTTATGAGTTTGAAAGTTATAAGTTTGAAACTTATCACAAAAACTAGCTTGAGTTAGCTTATCACTTAAAGATATATTTAAAATAAAGATAATTAAGAGTAAAACTGAGTCAAGTTATATTTGTGAGGATTAAAAGCATTTTAAAATCAATTTATTAAATATTAAAATTACTACTCTTTAGTTTATATATATATATATATATATATATATATATTATATTAAATAAATTACATAGATACTATTTTATTACTATGTTACTCGTATAATTTGATATTTTTGCAACCTATATAAATAAAGGAAACATAATTTTACGGCTTCATTTCTTTTTCTGAAATTGCAAATCAAATTAGCGCGGTAATGTTTGTTTACACGAAATGGAAGTAAAATAGTAATTATTAATCATAAAACAAGAAGATAAGATATTTTTAATGAGGGTGCTGATATTTTAATACTGTCAATAGTAAAATACAATTATTTAAGTAAAATAAATAATTTAATATTGAACAAATTATTATTTTATTTTTTATATAATATTTTATTATAAAAAAAGGTGTAAAAAAATTAATTAATAATAAAAGTAATTGATAAACATAGTGTCAAAATAGAAATTTTCTTTTTATTACTGCTCTAATTTGGTTTACAATTTTAAAAAGAAAATAAAAAACATATACTGTAAAGGAATCTGAAGGTAAGAAGTTATCTTCCCCAATTAATTAACATGACTCCTCTCTCCCATTAATCAAAGAACATGGTAAGCATCCTCCTCGATCAGCGTAGCCTGAAAAAACTTTCAACACATCTAACGTCTGTAATCCTGTCCGTATAATAAACAGTGCCAATTTTTGTATGTTTAGTTGCTAAGCTGATAAATAAATAATAGCACAAGAAGGGCTAGAAGAAAGATTTTGAATCTGTGAATATGTCATGGTTAATAGCCAAACTTTTTTGTACTCCAAATCGATGAATCAACTGTTTAAGAAGAAGCTTATATATACATTATCAATTCCCCATTTTGCACCATCCATGTTCACATCTGAAGCGGCACATAGCACGTTACTGTCACACGTGGTTTTACTTATTTCTGCATCAGGCTTGGCAGTTAAAGCTTGTCTACTTTCATTAATAAAGAGGACTGAAAAAGTGAGATTCTGTATAAGCTACTGGAACGTCCAGTCAGTGCAGTTGATGAGTCGAGTTGAATGCAGATCTTGGTCTTAGATCAGAGTCAAGACAATTCACCAACGTTGCTATGCATGGCATCTTTGCATTTCCAATTTCCTTGTCCGTTTCCAATAGATAGACATGAGAGTAACTATTTATTGTAGCACTGAACGCATAGCATTACAATCAAAATTAAAACGTTGAGCTTTGTTTGGTGAGAAAGCATTTAAAAAAACAATGTGAGGCAACTGACAACTGCTTCAGTGATATCGTTGAGAAAGTGCTATTTATGTGTGCCAATTTGGCTGCTGAAGTGTACATGATAAAACAAAAAAAAATAAGAAAAGGGATTACTGATTCAGGTGTGAATCTTCTGTTGATACTTTTAATTCCGAGGCAGGAGGGTCTATTGGCACCTTTCTTACTTTCTCCACGCAAGAGATGTCAGCTGAAGAATATATATTTGTTGAACACTTGAGAGTCCTCTCTCAAACGTTGAAGCCTGACAGCATCAGAGGCATCCACGCCACCCCTATCATACAAACACAAACCCTCTGATTCACACCCCTTCACGAGGGTAATGCATTATCTATTGGACTTTGAGTAACCTTCCCATTAGACACCTGTGAAGACATGCAAGTTGGCAGGGTTTTGTCTTTTTCTGTGTATCTCAGATGCTTTCATCCATGGCTCTCCCATCTCCTTAACCTAAACGACCAAGGGTTAATCATGCTCACATTTCATCTATTGTAGAGGAAGAAGAAAAAAATAACAATAATAAATGTTAACAAAGTGTTTTTAGTGAAAACTAGTTTATATATTATCACTGTTATGATCTGTCACATGTACATTTTTCTTTGAGAATCACAACACATCATACGTTCGAATTTGTTTGAAAGTATCAAAACTAGACTTGTTATGCTACTTTGTTTACTGTACATAAAATGATCATGGAAACTTTTATTGATTGTAATTTTTAAAATAATATTTAAATTTACTGATATGATTATGCTTTTGAAAGAAGACAAAAAGAGAAATAATCTCCGTCAAAATTCTGGCATGAAGTCATATGGTTGCCGACTAGTCACTACAGACCTACAGTGACATAATGGAATCAGTGCATCTTCAAATTTGTCTAGATGGCAATGTCTCTGGACGACGAATAGGGGCTGGTTGATCTGTCAGTTTAAAATGGATTCAAAATCTTGGTTCTTCCATGTACACATGAATTGGCTAGGTCAAAATAAAAAATTAAGTTATTTATTTTATAAAATTAATTCAAATGGGTAAATTTAATTAAGAGATGTAAAATATTTTAATAATTTAATTTATATTTTATTTAGATATTATTTTTTATTAGTATTAAAAGATTAACTTTAAAACAGTAAATTAATGATAGCAACAACAACAAAATAGATTCCTTAATTTCCCGAAAAAAAAAAACACTTTGCAAGCTTATATTTTACTCACCACTTTTTTTTTTTGGTATTTTAAAAACCAATATGTAAAATAATGGTATTAAAACCAAAAGAAAATTTATTAGACACATTGGTCCTGCCAAGGAAAGAACTTTTCATTTTCACGAAGACAGCTTTCTTATTACCATTAAAACGAGTTCCATCTCCTTTCTAGGATTAGCTCCAATTGAAATTTTTAGGTAAATAAATGGAAATAATATAATTTTACACTTTAATATCTTGGTCATTAACAAAGTTTTTTTTTTTTTTTTTTCATTTAACTCCTTTAGCACCGCACCTATTTTTGGTGAGGATACTAGTTTAAAACATCTCAGTTTACTCTTAATTATTAGACAATTCTGCACAGATATCTCGTTAAGGAAAATAATGTTATCCGCAAATTGCAATAAGTTAATTTCTATATTTCTATGCTTCTTGATGTCATCATATATCTTTTGTACATTCCGCATGCTTCTCTCATTAAGCTACTTAATTCCTCCATATTGATTATGAGAAGGAAAGGAACAATAGAATCCCTTTGTCCCAAGCCTCTTTATATTTGAGAATTCGGGTGTCGGACTTTCATTAATTAAAAATTGAGAGGAAGTTGAAACTTATACACGCCTAATCCATATATCTACCTCTTCAAAAATTGAAATTTTATTAACATGTAACATAGAGGCTTTTTTCTTTTCTGGTGCAATTTCTTCTAGAAATTCCTAAAATGGGTAAAAAAAAAATAATTATTTCTATTATGAGCAAATCATGCTAAGTTGGCATGATTTTATTAATGAAATCATGCCACCATGACACGATTTTAAAAATTTAACTAAAATCGTGCTTATGTGACACGATTTAAGTGTAATAAAATTGAACTAAAATCGTGTCACGTGTTATATTTTAATTAATACCTAAAATTGTGTTATAATGGCATGATTTCATTCTGAATTAACTAAAATCGTGTTATAATGACATGATAAGAAATCGTGCCAACTTGACACGATTTACCCATAATGAAAATTAAAAAAAAATTGCCCAATCTGGGAATTTTGAAAAAAAATTATACCAGAATGGAAAAAAAAAACTTAAAATAGAAAACACTATAATATTGAGTCAAATGCTTTCTCATAGTCCATTTTAAAGATAAGATATTTTCTTTAATCTTCATGTTTCATCAATCATCTCATTTGTTATCAAAATGTTATTCATTATCACTACAAGAAAAAAAGCTATTTAGAAACCAATATTTAGCTACCAAATGAAATGGTTGCTAATTGTGGCTAAAATAGTCACCAAATTAAATTTTGGTTACTAAATAACTACAAAATATGAGTAATGATTGAATTTAGTGATCAATTAAGTCAAATAATTGGTATCTAACATTAGATACCAAAGTTTTAGTGACCTATGCCATTAGATTCTAAATTGGTATCTAATTAAGTTAGAGACTAATTTAGAATCTAATAGTATAGGTCACTAAAATCTTGGTAGCTAATGTTAGATACCAATTATTTGACTTAATTGGTCACTAAATTAAATCATTATTTCTATTTTGTAGTTATTTAGCAACCAAAATTTAATTTGGTAACTATTTTGGTTACAATTAGTAACTATTTCATTTGGTAGCTAAAAATTGGTCTCTAAACAATATTTTTCTTGTAGTGTATGTATTTATCAAGAATGCGCTTTACAATATCTTTTTTTAGTTTGTTTGTCAATATCTTAGACAAGATATTGTACATACAATCCACTAAGAGATTGGTTTGAAGTCTTCAAAACTGAATTAGGTTTTCCACCTTGATGATGAGTGAAATGAAGAATGATTATTTCCTATTAGTAAAACTCTATTAGATTAAAATTCACACATATCCTCTTTAATAAACTGCTAAAAGGAAATAATAAATTTGAAAGCAAATCCATTAGGTCCCGTATTTTTTGATCACCATATTATCAATGTTACTTCTCTTACTTCACCTTCTTTAAATGGTGTCATGAGACTATCTCTTTGACTTGTAGTTAATTGAGCGAATTTCACTCATATTTGTTATCGAGTCCCTGAACCTTTTTATAAATAAATTTCTTCCTTCTTCTTCTTTAATCTCCACTACATCTTCAATCTTCACTAGATCTTCTACCCATCTATCATTCATTCTTATTCCTAATCAAGTTATTTTATCCAAGACCAATTTACCATCATATGAAAGTATTTGAAATTAAAGCCACCTTCTTTAATACATTTTTCTCTTGATTTTTTCCTAAGCATGAACTCATTGTACATGACCAAATTTCACAGTTTGTCCTGCACTGCTTTCTTTTGGTTACAATCTTTCTTAGTTAAATCTCACTCCTCAGTCTTCTTATTCAGAGAGTTCAACTCCTTCTCCACCTCTGAATACTTTTTTATTTCACATTATTAGCTTTGTTTTTAATTTTTCTTTCAATACAAACGCATTCCATTCATTGACTTCATGACTTTCTGATACTTTCTTAACAAGCAAGATAAACCTCTTATCTTCTAACTAGCAGTTAATAACTTTGAAGGGTTGTCTCCAATTCACATAAGATTATCTCAACAGAATAAGCAATGATCAAATAAGTTTCGATCTAGGACCTCTTGTACACATACATGGTACTCCTTAAGCAACTTTTGTAAGACTAGCACTTTATCTAGTCTTGTTTCTTGCTTTACCATTGACTTGAACCAGATAAATTCTCTACTTGCTGTGGGATACCTATTATCTTCATTTCTTCTATAAAGTCATTGAAAATTTGACATTGATTATTTGATTGCATTGATATTGATTATATAGTCTCCATTTTTCTTATAAACTATAAATCTAGATTGTTTACTTTACTTTAGTTGATTTGTTGAAGATTTGGTTGAGAGTATATCCAATCCAACTATTCAAAAGCAATGAAGTTGATTATACTTCTCTAAATAATATCATTACAACATATTTGAATCAATAACATATTTCATTAGTTATTTTTTAAAAGATAATTAAGATATGAAATTTATAATTAGGAGACAAACATTTTCAACTTTGTATGAACTTTTTGACGCAGATAAAACTTCGACTTTTTTTTTTTTTTCAACAGAATTTTTCACCAGTTTCTCCTCAAATATATGTTGGCATAATAGGACCCTTAGCCCAAATGATCTTATCCAAGACCCCAATAAAAAACAGTAGGGAATTTTTTTAACGCTTTATTTATGAGTGTTGACCTTTTTTGGTAAGTGTACCGAGTCAAAAGTAATATAGATTTTTAAAACACGAATGTCGATATCACAGAGAACAATTTTACTTAAAAAATCTCAGTTTTCACTACTCACTAAGAAAATAAAAGTTTAAAGATGATTTGATAATGATTTGGTTTAAATAACATACGAACATAAAAGAGCAATTGCAAAATAAATTAACAAAAAAATGGAAAGAAAATGATTGTAAACCGCGAAGTTAAATACAACACTTTAATCTCAATTTCAATATTTTAAAGGATATTAATTCATTTGATCATTTTAAAAAGGGTGGTTTAAATCAATCAATATATTTTTAAATTATATGATAAATTAAACAAAAAGGTCTTAGTATTTTTAAAACTAGATTAGTAAAAAACTTATTTGAGATTTATTAGTTCAAAAAGTAGTTGGATTAATACTAATTCAAAATCATATTTTAATATATAATATTTTAAGTGATAAATTAATTTAAAATTAAAAAAATCTAGACATGAAAGTTGTATAATTGACAAAACAGCATATATTTATGTGTAATGTTAAACATGTGTTTGTTAATTAGAAACGAAAAGTTGTCTAATCGAAAGAAAAGTTATCTAATCGCAATCGCATTCCAATAATATGTATAATATGTTTGTTAATTATTTTATAATGATTATTTTAAAATGATATCAAATATTATTTTTGATTAGATGAAATGCCATTCTTTGACCATTAACCTCTCATTTATATTTTCTTTTTATCTCTTTTTCTCCTTTCTCTCATTTCTTAGATTAAATTACTTCTCATCATTTCAATTTAATCTCTCTTTTTAAAAGTTCAATGTTCTCCTTTTTCGTGTAAATCAAACCCATGGCAAAATTAATATATTAGAATCAAAGAGTGCATCATCCATAATGTCAATAGCATGGCAAAAGTAATATTGAATTTTTTTTAGAGGATTAAAGGATCCATTGAACATTTTAAAAATAGAGGAATCAAGATGAGTTTTATAAATAAATAAAAAGTAAAATTAATTTAACTTTTTTACATGGAAATAAAAAAAAAGTGTTAACCATTAGTAGGCCAAACTTCCACACACGAGGCGTTAATTAGAATAATCAAGGTTTGATATCATATCACAATGAGTTTAGTATCCGCGGCGCAATCTGCGACCACTCTTTTCGCTCATCTTTTTCGTATGTCCCCGCCCACACTCATCATTTTTTTAAAAAAGGAAACATACCATAAAAATGAAAAAAAAAAGAACAAACATCTGAGTTTGGATTCAAGTTTTCTATAAAATTACTCTAACTTCAAATTTATTTCACTTAAAATTGAGTGTATAAAAATAGTTTATAAGTGAGTCTAATAGGCTGTTCACAAATTTCAGTAATCCTTTTAAACTTTTGGTTAAATCGTAAACAGATTCTCCTTTCACTTATTCCAAAATAGATATGAATTTTGGACCATAGTAGATTTATCGATACGCAAAAAACTAGCTTTTGACCGCTTGAATAGTAAATTTTATGTACTAAACAGATTGTCTATTTTGGTTGAGACATTAGCTTCCATTATTTACACAATGGGGCTACTAATGCATTTGAAACCATTAGTTCATAAGCATGCTCTGCGTGGGACCCTGTTTAAGTGAAAAAACTCAAAACCACTTTATGAATGTTTCAACACCAACCAATAGACTATAGTGTTCTTTCAAGCTAATAATAAATCCGTTCCCACCAAAGCGAAAGCAATTAATCAGTATGTTACGGTCAATTAGCACTTATAAAGTAAAATATGTAATTTCATATTTATTCAAAAAGAAGTTAAAATTATTTTACATAATAATATTAAATAAGATCAGATTAATTTTTTTTTATGTTTTAGTTCAGAAACAACTAACCGTTTTGAAGTTTGAACAGAATTGATTCAAATATATATATTGTACAAGTATAACGGTATATGGTACAAGTTTGCATATAATAATGTACAACAATCGTGTTCCTTTTACTATATTGCTCATAACTTAGAATTGCAACCTAACCAATCACTCCTGTAAAAAAATAACTTATCAACGAAAAAAACCGTTTAGGTTTGCCAAACCCATATACACCGAATATGAAGAATTAAAGACTGCTCAAACATTCATCAAAGTATTAAAAAAATCAATTACTAACCCAAAGAATTGCTTTTCCTAGACACTTTTCTACAGGCTGTAAGCAAGGTGACCAAATTTATGAAGCAGGTATGATAAGCCAATTCAGCTTGATTTATTCTGGGCTGATTCTTTTTCATTCTCACAAATCTAACCTTCCCCATCTCTCCTGCAGTGTATGTTCTCATTTGAAGAATTGTGATTATCTTCAACTGCTATATAATTTAACTAATTTTTCTAACAAGTCATGGTTGTTGCCTGGAATTTCTTTAACCCTTGATCCATTCTTGTATATTTTGAAGGCCGGGATGCAGTTCACACCTTCTGATTTTGCCAAGTAGGGGTGGTCTTCGATCTCCACCTGAAAAAATGTAAATCAATTATAAGTGTGGGAAAATGTAATTCTTTTTTTCAATTCACAGTATAGGCATTTGGTTTGTAGAACTTTGTTTTGCTCCTACAAAAAGATGCTATGCTGTTTTCTCACATGCTTGTCCATGTTAATACCACCCTAACAGTCCTTTAGAGAGTTCAAGATTTTCTATTTCAATCTTTCAGTCAACAATACCACAAACTGCAAGGCCTAGAGCATTCAAAATTACCAACCTTAAGAAAATTAACTGATGGAAATCTCTTGCAGGTTTGCTCCAACACCAACAATACTTGTTTATGGGTTGCCTTGTTGCAAAAGAGCACCACAGACATCCCTGTTCAAATTTTCCACATCTGATCAGAATTTGTTACTTGTAATGCCAAATACAATTACATGAAAAAATGACTTACCAGGTGATGTTACGTAGTGTCTAAACCGATCATTGCTTGAGATGAAAAACAAATTTGAACCAAATTTCAAGTCCTTAATATCTTCTCCTCGAAGCATCTTGAGCTGAAGCTGAGTCTCAAACAGAGCTCTGGCCACCTCCTCATCCCCTGGCTTTTCTCTTAATAGCATTTCATAGTCTTGAATCGCAGCTTCCCATCGCTCCAACTATTATGTCCAAAAAAATAATTATTAACTGAAAACAAGTATAATAGTATATGCTACAAGTTAGTATTGAAGTAGAAATTAAAGCACCTTGGCATTACAATCTGCCCTTCTCAACCTTGCCTTGCTATAACTAGGCTGAACTATAAGTGCTACGTTGCAATCTTCAATTGCTTTCTCAAATTGACCTAGCTTAGAACGACATGCAGCCCTATTGCATAGCAGAACTGAGTTGTAGGGATCATGCTCTAGTCCTTCATTGTATACAGCGCATGCTTCCGTGAATTTTGATGCCTTGAAGAGTAAGTTACCACTCATTCTGGCTGATGTCACTGCTCTGGCTCTCCTCACCACTGCATTCACCTCAAAGCTACTTGGATCTAGTTTAGCTGCTTCCTGAGATGTCGTTACAGCATCCTCAAACCTGTCGGCAAACAAAGAACAAAAACAACTTAGGCTCATTCACTTTTTACTAGTTACACTCAATATATTACATATCATCATTGAATACAAGCAACTAATAAGGGATAAATGACGATTTTCTCTGATCTTTTGGTATCTAATATAAAAAATTTGGTTAAGTGAGATTGGAATATATATAAACACAAAGCACCAACTATACACTCACCGTAATCACACAAACTTTATAAAATGAATTAAAAAAATGGAAAACCCCATTGTTGGCACTTCTTACTTTTATAGGTTCCTTATTTTTTAAATTGGAATGCTCTGCTTATATATCATGTAAAATACAGAAATTATGATTGAAGAATTAGATAAACGTCATCAAAATAAAACGCTTTCACCAACCTGCCGGCTGCCAAGTAAATTTGCGCAGCTATCATCATGAGGTAAGCACTACGAGCCGGGCCGAATATTTTCTTACAACTATCAAGGTCAAATTTTGGCATTTTCTCGTAGGTTGCGTATGACTCTTGATGTCTTAGGAGCTTCAGCAAGGCTTCAGTTTGTAAACAATAGACCTGATATCACAGCCGTTTATTGATCAATCAATCACTATAGAACCATTTATATTAAAACAAAGCGGAAAACATAAGATGAAATTGGAATAAAGTGGAAGAAAACGTGGTTGTAAAAAATGTTTAGGCGTTGGAAAGAAACCTCAGAAACAAAATGTTAAACCACGGAAACTAACCTGTGGAGCTGAATCAGCACCTAAAGATACTGCAGCCTGTGTTTCCTTTAATATAGCTTTCCAGTCTTTGACTTTCCGAGCTTCAGTGCATTTGGTAAGGTGATTTTGAAGAGCCTGAGCTTGTAAAGTGAGAACGGAATCAACACACGGGCTTGTTTCATTGCAATTCAGTGCCTTTTCTGCTTCTCCCAGTCTGCAACCAAATTATCAATTCTGTAAGGAAAAGTAATAAATAACAAACAAATAACCACGCATGAAGCATATCACCAACACCATCATTATTTTGTCTTTGAGTACCTGAAATAAATTGTTGCCAAACGGTTGTGGGCTCTGCCATAAGAAGGCTTCAACCTGATAGCTTCCTCGCACTCAACAATTGCCTGCAGAAACCTTCCCAAACCGATCAAAGCTGCGCTCTTATTGCAATGATAGGTTGCCTTGTTGGAGTCAAGATCAATGGCTCTGTCATACAAAACCAAAGCCTCTTCAAATCTTCCTAGCTTGTAGGCTTCATTCCCCATGGACTTCATCACCTCAGGGTCCGCTCTGCCGTTCCTTGGACTCCGAAATTGCGCAAGCTCATTGCTGTTCTTCCTCATGATATTCCCCATACTACTGTAAGCAGAGGAACCGGACATGCAGTTCGACTCCTTGCTCTTGGTAACACTAGTTCTGGGGCTGCTATTCACAAGCAAATTCCCAGTTATTGGTAACACAAATTCTTTAGCCGGGGATTTTGTCTCGTTGTTCTGATGATGACTAGCACCTGTACTTATCCTAGCAAGTTCCAGAGAATTACCGGAGTTCTCTTTCTGTTGCTTACTCTCGTCATCTGGGTCATGGGTTTGTTGAATTGAGGTTCTTGCAGCGTCTGAGGGTCTCTCATTTGGAGTGTTTCGGTATGCAGAAGGTGCACGGTGACTGGGGCTACTCTTTCTGGCAGGATTCTGCTCCCCCTTCAGTGTAGGATTGATTCCGATGGCGCTCTCCCGTGGAACCTTTGGTTCATGGTTTAGAGGGGGTTTGAAGTCGTTTTTGGCCTGCTCTCTCTGTTGTGCAGTGTTGCTAGCCTTCATGGGTAGTGAATGAACAGAGGATTTTCTTGGCCTGTTATTGTTTTTGAGATGGAAAATTTTTCCCACCAAACCGCAACCCAAATCAAAGTCCACCTTGTCCTTGGTTTTCCCTTCCATGCTTGAAGATGATTCTGAATAAAGCAAATTTGAGTTTCACAGAAAAAGTGCACGTATGCAAAGAAGCTGAGAGAAATTTGAGAAGGTTATGAAAATGAAACAATGAAGTAGTGGGTTGAATACGATGGAGTTTATGTAAGACGTGTCGTTTGCGGGTGGATATATATAAAGGTGTAGAAGCCTTCAAGAGTGGCTTCCAAGAAACCTACTTGAGCTCTTTTTGAGTCTTTGGAGACGCAACGCCAAGTGTTGTCGATTCAAAACAACAGTAACTCACGCATGAATTTGTATCATTACAATCTTCCTGATGCTACGTTCAATTGCTATAAAAAAATATAAAGCCACAAATTTTAGCTTAGATCTCTTGTTCTTAACAGGATATGATCCTGCCACAAGAAGAGCCAAATCTAATTTTTAACCATAAAAAGTACACCGCATGATTAATTATCGTGGTTTCTACGTCCCAAAATAGTGAATCAAAGAGGGTTCCATAAACAAAATTTAAACATGGTAAAGAAATTAAAAAAAGAAATACAATGTTAAATATATTGAAAAATAAAAATGTTTGGCACAGTGATTCTGAACAGAATTAAATAAGAAAAATGGAAGTCCAATGAGACGTGCCGAGAGGAAAACAGAGCTTAAAAATTTACAGCTCACGGTATTGAATCCGCGGGATTTAAATGCTATGGTTGGTCCAAGGTGATACATAATTACTTGTCTATTTTAACACAAAACAGTAACTTTTAATCACCACGTAAGTATATTTCTGTGATGTCACTAATGCAGAAAACTATTATTGTAAATTGTAGAGTTAATTTGGACTTCCATTGTCTGTTAGAATCAATTAGTTAATATGTACCCTCAATCCATCTCAAGGGCCCACCCTAAATTGATTTAATTCAAATTTAAGAGGAAAACTTTATTGGATCATAATAATTGAGTCTAATACCACTATCATTAGGACCAAATAGAAGTAAACACATTTGACGTTTTATATAAGGATGCATAGAAATATGAACAGATTATAATTAATCGCTAATAAAGTAGCAGTAGCACCTTATTTTCTTTGGACCTTCTTTCATATCAAACAAATAGCTTGTATTTCCTGCGTTTACTGTAACTAATCTGGATAAATAGTACTTGTCGATATGAACCAAATCAAAATTTAATATAAATATGAAAAGAAAAATTCAAAACTTACGGTTTAGAGGAAAAAAGAAAATTTGATATAAAATGAAAACTATAAAAAAATTGACAATAGAGGAACCTTCATAAAAAGAAAGAATTATATATTATAAATTTTGGGAGTTAAAAATTCTTTTTAGTAATTAAGATATTGATTGATAGATGTGTTTTTAATGAATTAAAATAGTGTGATTGTAGATCATATAATTTGGTGAGTGTTTAGCATAGATAGAACTAGTTAACCCATCTCTTCTTCCATCCAATACAATTATAATCTCAATTAAACAATATTCATACATCATTTTGTAGAAAATATTAACTAGATATAACAATAAATAAAAATGGAGCTTTTGTTGTTGAGCATTAAAATGAATAAGACTAAAAGGAATTAGAAAACATATTGATTCATTATTGAAAACTTTGTTTCATCCAATTATCAAAAATAATTGAGTTTAATTAAATAATTATCAATCAAATTCAACCTCTAATTAATGAAACAAATCTTTTTTGATTCATTCAGTATCTTATTCTTCTTTTTGAGAGTTGTAATCTTTTATCTTTTAAATTAAGCAAACAAGAGATTGTTTAAAATAATACAAACAATAAATAACATAATTAAACTATCAATAAACATTTAAAAATGTTTCCAATAACAAAAATTATAATTCAAATAAATCATATTGTCTAAAACAATTTGTTAAACTAATTGAAAAATAAAACTAAATTACACAAAATTTCAAATCACAAGAGAATTAACTTAGAAAGTTTAGCCTTTCATACGAATGACAAGAAAAAAATTACATAAAAGAAAATAGAAAATTAAGAAAAACGACCTAACTAAATTTTAACGTATCTGTGTATAGTGTCAAATGTTCATTTTTCTCTTTATGGCTTGTACTCATTAATAAGTTTCTTTTTCTTGTAAATTTTGAATTCAGATTTTATTTCAGACATTATTTCCAATATAACATTTTTCATGTTTTGTAGGTTTTGTTTATAAATTTTTTTAGATTTTACTCTTCAATTCCTTTTTTCCATATTTTATTTTCAATTTTCCAAATAATATGAAGTTGCTTTCAAATAAGTGAATTACACTTTAACTAACCAGGCACATAAGTGCAAGAGACTCTTTTATAAAACTATATGTTGCAACAAGAGTTATACCATCTAATGTATTAAAAATATAATATTAATCAATAACTATAATTAAAGTTTAAATACATTTAATTAAAAAAATTTCAAGTAAAATTATTCATGGTTATAGTAAAACAAACTAAAATTAAATGTTGTAAGTGTGAGTATATATATATAAAATCCTCCAACATTAATAAAAAATCTGTTGAAAGTTATAATATGGAGTTGATAAATCAGACGGTTTTTTATAAGTATTCTATTAACTTGTTAACATCTTACAACTAGCAAGAATATTCCTTAAAAATTCTGTGGTTTAAGTAGTTTGTTAGTTCCTTTCATTGAAGTGGAACCATATTCAAAAACCAGGAGATAGGTCTTCTTTGTTTGAGAACGGAGTAAATTAATTTTAAATTATTAAAGTTAATACTATTTTCAAACATAAATTTGCATCAAAACACTTTTATTAAAAACTGATTGATTTAATTAATTTTTCTGACTATTAAGACAATCTTAAGCGTCTCACTATAATTGACAATTTAGATTAGCTTTATCGAAACATTTATCTCTTCCCCTGGATCACTAAGTTTCGAATCTTAAAACATCCACTGTTTCAATTATGTTTTGTAAAATAATAGTAGTGTAATAAATTACATTGTTGTGGTTTCCTTTTAGTTATTCTAGGACCATGCTCATGTTTAAAAAAACCGTTAATGATTAAGGATTTGTCCTAATGCTGAAATAGAAAAGAGCCTTACTTTAATAACCATATTAAAAGAATCGCATTTCTGTCCCATAAAAAACTATATCTATCATGGTTTTTAATGTACTGAATGCGTGTTTGGTTCAAAGTTATAAGACAATTTATCCATATCAAACTAAGACTATCATAAACAACTTCTAAATTTTTCATGTGACTTCAATATAAAAACTGACGACATCAATCTAAATACACGAATAATTTAAAGGACGAATAATCAGTTCCACATGTGTTTTTTTAATAATTATCTGATAACTATTTTCTTTAATACTTAACTGATCACCTTCTATGAAATATCTTTTCTCAACATTTTCATATTCAAGATTCGAATTTAAAAATATTTGGATCATAAATAGAATATAAGGTTATTACATAAACTTGATAAGATCTCTCTAAAATTTAAGACCAAAACGTTTTCAATAAGACTTTAATTTATAAGAATTATTATTTTGTTTAGAAATATATATTTATGTAAAAAAGTTAAATTAAATATTAATTATTAGTGTTGTAAGACTCTAGTATTAACGTAAAAAATTTAAGACGATCTTAAAAATGATAATAGACATTAGAACTCCCAAAAATTAAATTAAGATATATGTAACGGAGATCCTCAAAAGAGATCATCTTCAAAAGTACAAAATAGAATGTTTAATTGAGCATCTCTATTTAATTCTCTATTAAATTGATTAAAATAAATTAAACTGGTAGAAAAACTTATGTGTGGTATACGCTTGTTAGGTATGTTTATACACACTGACTTTGAAACAGTCATATAGTGTAGATGCTGCTAGCTATGAAACTTAAATTTGAAGCATGAAAAACTTGGGCGTAAACTATTACACAATTGTGTGCATTTGACATACCTTTTTTTTTTTTTTCTTTTCTCTGCTATAGTTTTACTTAGGATGTATTAGATATACTAATACACGAAATTAATAATAGGTTTACGTGTAAGTTGGGGGACAAACCTTTTTGACCAGAAATAAAGCATTGAAAAGCAAATATAAGATTCTCCTAATCACGGAAAACAATTAATTTGTTAGCACAGTAAAGTGAGCATTTTCAATTGTTGTGAAAAAAATAGCGTGGGCATCCATTTGGAAATCTGGGTTAGTTGTGGGTAGAGAATATTGAATTGATATAATGGACACGTTGGCGAAACCATCAAATATGATTGCACATTTGTATCTTTCCCCGGAGGGTAAGAATCGATGACAAACTTTGTTATAATAGCTGGTAACAACTTCCCCTATTGAAAAGGAAAAAAAGGGCTCTAGGTTTGGTAACATCGCTGAATATGATGGCTGTTTGATTTGTTGCCAAGGCACAACTACAGAACCCTTTTCCAAATTCAACTTTTACATACATTCATTCTTGTTTAATCTGTTGCCTAATAACTTTTCTTTTCTTTCCATTGAATTTGGCAGCAAGAAATAATTTTTGTTTGGCCTGAAGACCCCACCAAAATATATAGGAAGAGGGTCTGAAGTTGCATCCACATAAACCATTTTTGGTTACTTTTGGTCCTAACTATTCCATTTGGGTGGTTGGTGAGGATTCTTCTTGCCTATTGATTTAGGCGCGGAGGAGTTCATTCGTTTTCATTAGTTAGAAAGTGTTTGGGGCCATCCAATTACAGACAATTGAGATCTTATCTGAAGCAATTTGTCATACAGCTTACCCACATCCTGTCTCGGTTACTGTTCGTCGGTGCCGGCTTCTAAATGCTTGGCACCACCCCGCACCAGACGGCACGCCATATAATTCAACATTCTACATGCACTATAGCTAAAATCCAACCGTGCATTATTCTTTTAGCTTCACCAAATTTCAGATTGTAATCATTGTAAGAAGTTAAAAAATGAAAATTATGGCATGTTGAATTAGACTGGTAAGTAACAACTAGACCCAACTAGACAAATTGAGATGACAATCCTCTCAATTCTGTAAAATTCCAATAAAATATATGAAAATTTTAAAATTTTACACCCAACAAATTTATATATTGATTCCATAATTAAATTACAAACTCACATGTTAACATAATAATGGTATAATTATGCAAAAAGATGCATTATTTTATCACTTAGTTTGATTTATTGGCTACGTTCTAACTTTTATGGTTAAAGAATTTTTTTTTTTCAAAAGCAAGATATTTTCGTAATCGTTATGCATCAAACTAATATTTTGCATGAAGAGATGCTCGATTTTATCTTTTTCAATAATTGGAGGTTTAAAAAAGAATAAAAATATATATGAAATAATACCTAAAATAAAGCAATATTTAAAGTATTGTTCCTAAGTTTTGTTCATTAATTAAAGGTGCCGGAATCTGTTACTCATTTATAACGCGGCTTGAATTTAATTATTGGTTGACACCGTTCATGTAACCACGAAAGTGAGAATTGAATACTAGAAGAACTCAGGGTTTTCAGAATCGTATTTCTCAGTTTGTTCTTCAGCTGTTAGGAGAAAAATATAGAAACGCAACGAGACAAACTGATTTTCTCTGATTCAGTGAAGTGGAAAGATGAACTACACGTATCCCGACAAGGATCATGTGTGCATACACTCCGACCACTTCAACACAGCACGTAGTCAAAGTTCTACAACGATCATATACATGTTCGTCTTCAAGATTTTGTCATTTGTTTAAAGGAAAATGTATGTTTTGTGATTAATAAAAACGACACAACAAAATTTCTATAATTTGATTTTCAGACATGTTTTTTATGTAGGTCAGCATGTTTACATGGAAAAGATAAAAATAAAATAAAATACAATTCACATGAAATATTAATTATTCAACATGTTAAATTTCAAATAAATTATATATTAACGGTTGCTTAACTAACTTAATTATCAAACAAATCATGTGCAGAACTTGATGAAAAATAAATAAAAGCTATATGGTATGAACTTTATAGTATCAGTGTTGAAATGTATAGATAGACATCAGGAGAAACAATGTGTAGCCATAGGGCCATATACGACGATCATGCAGAAAAACAAAGTGAGAAATTTGTGGATAATTTAGGTTGCTCCTTGTTCTAACCTAACATAGACGGTAAGCAACAAAACGACAGAGGAATATTGCACTGTCGTCGGTGGCCATCATAATAATTGTGGTGGGTCTGTTTGTGAACAAAAAGAGGTGGGGTAGGAGGAGGATGGGCGAGGAAAAGACACGAGTGATTAGAATATATGAAGGTGAAGGTTTTGTAGCCATTTGTTTACTCTCATACACAGAGTCATTGAACCAATCAACTCACTTAATGCATTTCCCAAGTCCCTCTAAACCTCTTAATTCTTATTCCTATCTCTTTCTATAAATTAATTCCAATGACGTGTTCAACACCAAACTCCTATTAAATAGAGAGTTAGAAGGTATTATCACAAATTAAAACTCTGAATTGCAATATAATCATACAAAAACTGGATATTGATTTCTGAACCATCTACTTTCTCTTTCCATTATCATATAATTACAAATAAAATAATGCACGTGTCGATATTCACTACACTAAATAATCAATCAAGACCTGACTCATCAAGACGTCACTGTGTGTCTCCATAAAAAAAAAAAAATCAGTATTAAAACGAAAACTCCTTATGTTTATGGTAAATAGATATGTTAAAGTTGTGACACTTTCGGTTTATTGTGTGGACTAGCTAAATAGCAAATATTATAATCATGTGTGTTTTCATCAAATTCCACATATTGTACACATGAATTCCCTGCTCGCAATCATGTATATATCGGTACCAGTATACATTAAATAATCTTATTGAGCATCTCAAATGATAAATCTTTCTGAATATAGAAGTCACGCACAAATTACATTACTGTTCCGCTTTAGTTATTTCCGTCATTGGTATGCTAAAAATAATAGGAATAAATTGCTTAAATGAACAGAAATCAACTCATCACATTGGTTAAGGTTGTTCAACACGGGTTGCCAGTTTTCACCTAATCGATAGGATCGGTAGGTTAAACCTGTTAATTTTTTTAAAAAAATTGTTATACATTATTACTTTTTAAATCTATATATATATATATATATATATATATATATATATTATAAAGCGCATGTAAATATTTTTTAAATCTTATACTAGTTGATTAATATTTCTAATTAAATAAATTAAGATAATTACTAATTATATGTTAAATTACATAATTACAATTAGTGACTAAAACTTAATTATAAATTTCTTAATAGAATAAATAAATTTAAAATAGTTTTCACAATTAGATTTAATGAAATAAAAGTAAATATTTTTTAAAACTAATTCAGTCTTTTAATTTTCATAACAAACAGAGTCTTAACATGGGATAATAAAGTGTGTTGTAAGGATGCATTTTTATAAATACAGACGAGAAGATCCAAGTTAAGATAAGTAAAAAATGAATGTTTTAATTATTTAGTTTTATAAGATTATGTATATATAACATAAAATAAAATCGTTCTTTATTTATTTAAATTCTTATTTTCTTTAAACTTTAAGAAACATATAATTTCTCTTTAGAATTTTTTTTCCTTTTCCCTTTAATACATGACCTAAAATGTAGTAGACGTTAGATCAGTTGCAGCTTATAAATTTTGATCTAACTCAGTTTTTTTTTCTCTTTCGTATTTCAAATTATTTGTTTTTATTATGTCTCTGTAGATCTAGAAGAGGAGTTTTCTGTCGCATGAAACCTTGTTGGTTTAAGTTTGTGATGTGTTTGTTTTCTTTATTCGGACTTCTTGAAAACAAGTTAGTACATCACAGTGTTCCTTTTATTCAAAGTGTCACCACACTGTTCTTTTTATTCAGAAGTGTTGCACTTAAAGAGTATAGTAATTTAAGGTAAAGGAATTTATTATAATTTAATATTGATTTGAGTAAAGCCTATTATAGATATACTTCAATAATTAATCCATATCAAACTAATAACACATGAGATATTTAGATTTCACTAATTTTCAAGTCACATAAATGAGGATATTATGAGAAAGAAAATAATTATATATATATATATATATATATATATATATATATATATATATATATATATATATATATATATATATTGTATTATTACTAGTTATAGTAAGAACAATGAGCTACTTTTGATTTTCTTTTAAACTATTATGTAGATATATTCTTATCTTGAGTTAGAAGTTAGTTTTTCATAAACGTTATATTTATGGTATCAAAACGAGTTATTCTTAGATAAACCTAAAAGGATAAGTTTCTGATGTTTTTTTTATATATAAAATTATTTGGTTGATATTTTTATTATGTTTTAGGAAATTGATTGGAAATTTTGATATGAATTCTCAATCTATTTTCTTTGTGCTAGTTGAAGTATGACATTTACACAGTTATACCTCTTATCCTTTTGCACCTTCAAATATAACTTAGATCACTATAACAGTATAAATGATGGTCATTATACTTTATCAATAACGTCTCACTAAGATAAACCAACTCGGAACCAATTTCTCCGTATGGAAACTACTGGAGTAGCGACATAGGTTATACAAACCACACATCATTAGTTGGCTCCTTTGAGTGTTTTTGAATTTATTAGGCATAGTCCTTCTAAATTCATTGGAATTTCATTCCCTAATCAGGAAACCAACCATTGAGTTAGAGAGATAGAGAAGATCTTTTAAGCAGTTATCTGTTTAGAAAAGGAAAAGGTTGTCCTTTGTTGTATATCTTTTATTTCATCACGTAGAGTTTTGCTGAATGTGTATGTATCACATAATGGGGCTCAGAAGAGAAGTACTTATTTGGAAAAACTTCAAAGAAAATTTCTCGGAGAATGATTTTCCTAATATAGTGTTAAGTTTTCGACAAGAGTTATACTTTCTTAGGCTAACTCAATAGCTTGTTTGCTCATGAACATGCGACTAGGTTTGGAAATGTAACTCATTTTTACTCTTAGACTACCTTTTAGGCATGAAGGTGTAGGAAGAACATTTGTGAGAAATCTTAATGTTAGATTATCTACACATAATATATCTTTATATGGATCTTAATGTTGTGGTGATCTAGGTTTGTAATTTGTATAAGGGTTGAGATACTCCTAAAGTGTCTCCTTAATATATTTTTTATTTTTGGCTGGTATATATATATATATGTTAATGTAATCTTTATTTTAAAATTACAAAATAATTAATAATAAATAATATTATGATAATGAATAAATAATTTGAATTTTGATATTTAATAATTAATCTAATAAAAAATTAGATTTATGTTGTTTACTTATTATATCGTATAGCGGTAATTTGTATATTATGTAGTGTGAGAAACACTATTGAGTAATCTTGTGCTAACTTAATAAACTTTGGCGTCAGATTCACTGTTTCCTCGGTATATTGAGATCAGTGTCACACTAGACTTGATAAATAAGTTAATGAGTTTGATGGTATTGACATAAATTATTGACTTGTTACCAATCTAATTTTCCTAAAAAGACATAGAAAATAAATTAAGAAAGAAATTTAATTTATTGAATCTAAACAATGTGAATGCTACTAAGATATATCATTTTTTTTTCTTAAAAGCAAAGAGGTATACCATTTATGTGTGTGTGAACTAAATGATATCATCAGTTGTATATTAAAGCCTAAAATTTTGGCTAATGAATAACGGTAATTGGATTTGTTTGCGATCCTCGTTGGAATCGCAAAAGGGACGAAGATGGTTGCATTGGGGTGACACTTGTTACCCTGGGAGCATTGCTTAAGCATAGGCTTGAGATCCAAGTTAGGGTTGAAGGGTTGAGTGGGAAGAGGGTATAAAAAGAAGCAAGGTAAAGCTTGGGACTGAAGTATCCTAATCTTATTACAAAGTGTACGGTTTTCGGAGACGCACATGCAATATTTTACGTAAAGAAAACCCAGGTGGTTACGTGATCCAAGGTCACTGCAAAGCTGCTATAGCTTCCATACATACTTCCAATTTAAGCTTTTGCTGCTGCTTAATAAGGTAGGTACGTGGATCTATGTGGTTGATCAGTTCATATTTGGATAAACATTTCAACTTTCTAATAAACATTAGATTAGATTAGACATTATATAAATATTCGTAATCAACAACCATTGTCAAATGAAATTATTTCTTTTAATGCAGAAATGGAAACAATTTTATCAGATGGACTTGTTCTGCCATTACTGTATTTTTTATGGTCACCAGCACTCCTTTTTTATTAACTATGTGTTTTATAATCTTCCTCTTTGTTAAAATTTGTATCATACGTTGACTTGGAATGGATATAATTTGCTTTCTCTGTGCACTAATACATAGACCCAAATATTGCAATATGATTGCGTTATCTTTCGATCAGACCATTAGATCATTGCGGAAGAACACTTGTGAGAAATCCCTGCAAAAGAATTTTGAAAAGGAAATATATGTTACGAAGAAAAAGTAAAACATGCATAGATAAAAAAAAAAAAAAAAATCGTCAATGGTCTAGATGAAGGCACATGAAAATTGCCTGACATGTTTAAGATATGCAGCTAGCTATGGCATTGTTTCATTAATGTGTATACTAAATAAGTTTAAGCTATAATCCAAAAAAATGTTGATATTTATAAAGAGAAAGACAAATAGAAAGAGCAAACAACTTTGGTGACTCTGTATTGGAATAACAGACTATATAGTGGTTTTTGTTTTTATTTATTTCTTTCTCATTAACTGAAGTAATGCCGTGACTCATATATCTCTTACATAAGAAGCCTTTTCTTAGCTGGATGTTTATGATACGTTGCCAAAGTTGACATTCTGTTTTCTTTCAAATTCTATAATAATACTAGGATTTATATACTACAATTTTTTAATGGTCAGTTAACTGTTTTTTGGTAAAAAAATTATTTAGTAAAAATTGATGAATAATAACTATAATATAAAAAAGAGAGAAACAAAATTTTGATTGTTTGATTAACATTTGATAACTCACTTTAAGAAAAATATAATCGTTATAAAAATAAATTTTTGTATATATAAAAAAAAAATAGATTGTTAAAAGTAAAATACTGATTTTCGTGTGAATATAAAAACTTAGTTGAACATCAAAATATCATGATTAAAAACAATTACTTGTATATTTGGCTTTCTAAATTGTTAGAATTGATAGAATTGTGGTCTACTGCTATTATGTTTTTCAATTTTAAAAGAAAATGTTAATGTGCTGATTAGTGATAACAATGTTAATTAATTATTTATACAAAATATTAATCCCAATGTTTAATTATAAGTTTTATTATTGTTATCACGAAATTTATGTTGGTAAGTTTTCGTTAATAATTAAATAATATATTATATTGAATTAAAATTATTTAATTTTATAAATTTAGATAATAAAATGTGATATTAAACTTTTATACTGACAAAAATTTTACATTGACTAAATTACGAGGATTTAAATTATATTTAAGTCAAATAACAATAGAAAAAAAGTATGCTATTTATTATGCCAATAAGACCAATATCCCAAAATCTTAACCAAAAACTTAAATTTATTGTTCTTTTGGAAGCCCAAATTAGAAAAGGTGATGTGGGCTTCAAGCCCTGAAAGTAACCAAGAAAGTATCTTAGGACAAATTCTTCCTGCACCCTAATATAAAATTTTAATTCCACAACTAACCCTATCCGGTTTATACAGGAAAAAAAATAAGAACCGGATGGCACCTCCATCCGGTTCACATTTCAAAAAAAAATGACAAACGGATGAGTATGTCATCCGGTTGTCATTTCAAAATAAAATGACAACCGGATGGCACCCCCATCCGGTTGTCATTTCAAAATAAAATGACAACCGGATGACACCCCCATCCGGTTGTCATTTAAAAAAAATTCATTTTATTTGGAAATGACAACCGGATGGCATACTCATCTGGTTGTCATTTTAAAAAAATTCATTTTATTTGGAAATGACAACCGGATGGCATACTCATCCGGTTGTCATTTTGATTTTGAAATGACAACCGGATGGGGCTGCCATCCTGTTTTTATTTTCAAATCAAAATGAGAACCGGATAGAACCCGTCCGGTTCTTATACATCAAATCGGAAAATTGTTCTGTTCGTCGTCGACAACGCCTAAACCCCAAATCAACTACTCTAATCAGCAATATCACTTACTAATTGCTAATAAACACCAAAAATTACTTACTTATTGCTTGTTTTAAGAATTAATCAAAGATTTGGAAACAGATGAAGTTAAAATGAAACCCGGATAGGATATCATCCGGTTCTTATTTTATTTTGAAATGACAACCGGATGACATACTCATCCGGTTGTTAAATTTTTTAAAAGTGACATCCGGATGGAATGTCATCCGGTTTTCTTTTTTTTACATTATGAACCGGATGGATGTGCAGGGGTATTTATGAAATTAAAAAAATTATATTAGGATGCAGGAAGCGTGTATTAGGGTGCAGGAAGAATTTGCGTATCTTAGCCTCGTCAAGAACTCAAATTAAACCCAAGAAATTCTTGTATCGATGGCTCCTTTAGGCCTTATTGTTTTATGGGAGATATTTGCAGGTAGCAAAATATTAGCAAATTACGATGAGCAATGCCTTATTTTATATTTTCTGTTGAACAATTAGGACAAGGAAAGCCTGAACATGAGATCTAATATAAATTAATCAAATTACAAAATAGTAAATTGAACCATAAACAGAAGCTAACCCTCAGTTTAATTATGATATCGGTTTTGATAACATTCATTTCCTGAACTACTTATCAGTTTTTGTTGTTTTATGTGACAAGAAATTTAGTTTTATGTAAGATATTAAATTCAAATATGAATAAAATACAAGTGTTTGAATTTTATTTTCCTTTTAAAAGATCCATCTGAATTACTTTGATTGGACTAGGATCAATAGAAGATTCAAATCAAGAGGCTTTAAACCAAGAAAGCTTAATAAAAGAGATGAAATAAGTTTGGCAATTCAAGCCTACATTTGTTATTGTAAAATATCAGTTTACACCCGATCATATTATATATAAAGGAAAGTAAATCTATTCCAACAGAAATTCTAAAATAATTATTTTTGTTTCGTTATTTACTTTTTCAATTCAACAATTAAATGAAAAAAAAAAAGAATGGAGAATATATATATAATGAAGCACTGAGGCAATATAAATATCATACTACTTCCAAATACTAAAGAAGGGGGAAAAAATAGTACTGATTACTGAGGCAAAAGTAGTACGAAATATGGCTGGGGTTTTATGGGTAATCTTGTGGTCCAATTATTGAAAACATGAGTTGTCCTCATTATTGATAATCTTGACTTTGGGGTGGGGTGGTACTGGTTTATTTCTCAAAATTTTATTACATATTGAACATTTAATCAAACTTGTTTTGATTAATAGTGTTTATCTAATGTTTAATAACTTTGATTAAACATTTGATAACTAATTTTAAAATTATAATTATTTCTAATATATTTAAGAATAATACTTGTAATTCTTTTTATTTAAGTAAATATCTCCCAATTTCTTCCCTTGTTTCACTCGCATAAGCCTCCCCTGATTTGATAATAATGGAAACCCAAATACTCTTCATTAATAATGACCTCTCCTAATTTCTTATACAGTTATATATAATATATCGGTTAAGACTGTAAAAATGTCAATAGAGAGGAATATCAGTTATAGTTTCATTAAACTGTAGCAAGTTTCTGTGTAATTTATCTAAAAAATATTTACAAAATGATAAATAACTAAATATATTATTTGAATGGACAAATCTTCCTTAGTGCGATTGTCTTGAGATTTGTTTTAGATGTTAAAATATAACAAGAATGTAAAGTTCATATAAAGATTAAAAGGTATATGTACATTACCTAACTTGTTTTTTAAATTAAGAAAAATATATAAACACAATTAATTTAGTTAAATTTATACCATAAATAAATTTATAAAACCTTGAAGGCATATATTTAAAATCTCTACCCATATATTTTTTTTTCACAGCGAAAAATAAATTAAATTAAAATAAACACTTCAGGAGTATTCCAATCCTATACAACCCATCAAAACTGAGGTCATGCAATAACACCTTTTACATCTTTCTCTAATATAGCAAAATACCATGTTAAACAATATAAGGACAAACCAATAAGCACACAACACCAATTGAAACCATACTTATGTAAGCACATAACATTATACATCTGTGCTCAATGAAATAATAGCACAAAACTTGATATTATATTAGCAATGGTCATAAGAAAACTCCAACGACACTGGATTTCATCTTGTCGCCCACTTGTACATGAAAAACAACAAACTCCTAGCCTACCATATTAATACAACTAAATTTATATTTCCATCCCATAAACGTCGGGGTTCCCGCTATATACACCTTTCACGGTCTAAGTTTGACTAGGCCAGAGATTGAAAGCACTCTACTGGAAAAAGTGTCACTCCGAATAAGAGAACAAGGTATTTCCCAACTTATACTTCAGGCAGAGTCATCCCTTAAGTTGTGCCAAACAAAAAACTTTCTCGGCATTCACAACCCCACTTTTAAACACCACCTTATTTCTATGGCTTCAAATCTCCGACACAATAGTCACCCACATCCCTTTCCACACTCTATTAACACTTTGCCTTTGGCTAAATAGACAGAAGCTCAAGAAATGAGGAATAATAGGTTCAAGTCTAACAACCACATTCCCAACCCACCTCTCACATTGGTCCAAAACTTTCTGTGCCACCTTACAAGTAATGAAAAGATGTTGAGTAGTTTCTATGCCTTGTTGATACAATGGACATTGTGCATTCCCTAACTGCATGCCCCTTTCGACTAAGTTAAACCTAGTTGGTAGCCTGTCTAATAATAACCTCTATGCACATATTATCGCTAAAGGAACCATTTTTAGACTCCATAACAACTAGAAAACCTTGGAAGAATGCATTAGATCCTCATTATTCAAAATACTATAGCCAGACTTAATTGTATACTCGTATTTATCATCTCCTACCCACACCGGTCTATCCTGTCCCTCCATATTCCATTGTACTTTTGAAATCATATTCAACAATTGTTCTTCTAGTTGCTTTTCCCATTCAAACCTCTCCCTACACCATCCTAGTTTCCATATTTGGCAACCTTCACTCCTAATTTTCACTCGATCTACAATGTCACCCACCATACTATCTTTACACTGAGAGATTGTAAGAAGCCTTGGAACTTGTCTTTCAACACTTGACCATCCACCCACCTATCTTCCCAGAATTTAACATGTCATCTATCACCTAAAGTCCATTGGAATCTAGAATCAAACCAATTCCCTTGTGTTCCTTTACCACATATATGACACCAAACCTTCCACCACAAAGAGTGATTTCTATGCCCTGGAGTAACATCCATATTCCTCCAAGGTCTGTACCTTTCTTGTAGAATGTCTCTCCAAAGACTGTCCTCTGACACACCATACCTCCATCTCCACTTTGCTATCAAAGCGTCATTAAAACTTCCAATATCCTTAATTCCCAAACCATCAACTGCAACTGGACTACATATCGTCTTCCATTTCACCCAAGCGATCTTTCTACCTTCATGTCCCGAACCCCAAAGAAACTTAGCCTAAATACGTCTAATTTGGTTACATACGACAACAGGTGCTTTAGAGAAGGAGAAGTAAAACAAGGGTAAAACATTAATAACTGACTTAATAAGACAAATCTGACCTGCCAAAGAAAGAAATCTACCCTTCAATCTGGATAGTCTATACCTAATTTTGTCCACAATAGGGTCCCAAAATTCAAATCTTCTAGGATTACCTCCAATTGTCATTCCTAGGTATTTAAAAGGTAAATCCATCTGCCGACAATTCAAACACTTAGAATACATAAGTTGATCTAATTGTGAAATTCTAAATACCCTACCACACTCTTATGAAAGTTAACCCTAAGCCCTGACACCATCTTAAAGGATTTCAAAATTGCTTTAATTACCAACACATTATGATAAGAAGGTTTGCAGAAGAAAAACGTATTATGAGCAAATTGTAACAGGTTTACCTGCACTCTCTGTGTTCCCACCTCCACACCGTTAAACAAAGTAGCCCTTTTTGCTTCCCTCACTAACCCAGTAAGGCCCTCAACAACTATAAGGAACAAGAATGACACTAGTGGGTCCCCTTGCCTAAGTCCTCTCTTCGGTTTAAATTCCTCCGTAGGACTTCCATTCACCAATATTGATACTGTGGCCGATTCCATACATGTTTTAATTCATTTTATCCATCTACAATTAAAGTCTAATCCCCTCAATATATAATAAAGGAACTTCCAATCCACCAAATCATATGTTTTTTCAAAGTCAACTTTCACAAACACTCTACTCATCTTTTCTTTCTTAAGGTAGTCTCCTGTCTTATTTGCTATCAAAACGCTATCCAACAAACTCCTCTCACCTAGAAACGCAGATTGGTTAACATCAATAACACTAGATAAGACTCTCTTAAACATATTCGCCAAGACTTTAGATAAGATTTAATACATATGACCCACTAATAAAATTGGTCTAAAACTCATTCAAATTAAAAGAATTATCCTTCTTAGGTATCAAAGTAATACAGAGAAAAATACTTAGTTGAAACCATTTTTGGGGTTCTACAAAAGCTATTAATTGGTACATGGTGAAAATGAAGCATAATTTGAAAAGGCAAAGCAGGTGCTAGTCTTGTTTTTTTTGAGCTTACCCCTACAGAGCTTGCGATCTAACCCTGGTTTGTCTTATGGTTGTTTTGGTTCAACTTTCTCTTTCACCACTTTTTGTTCCTTCTCTATTCTTATAAAAGAAACCAATTATTTATTTCGATACATCCATTTTATACTATCTTCCTCTGTCTTTCCCTTTTTTTGGTAATGTTTCTTCCTCTTATATATTTATTATTTTTTTCTAATTTTTTTCTGTGTCTTTTTCTTATGTGATTAATGCTCCTCAATTAATGCGGTCTTAAATGACATGTTTTCTTCATTTCATGAATACAGATAGTTTTGCATTCTTGTGGGCTTAGAGATAATCAGAGACGGTAATAAAATAAGAGAGATAAAAACACATAAAATAAGAAAATTGGAACTAAACAAATAAATTTGATATTTTGTCGGTTTTGATTGAAATTTACACTGTCGTTCAATTGCACATTAATTGCTACATGCTCCTAAAAATTTGAATTGTCGCGTATGATTTTTTTTCTTTTATAATAACTAATTTAAAAGTATGCAACAATTTCTTATTACATGGTTAAGAGTGTAATATATATATATATATATATATATATATATGAATATTTTCTTTCTTTAATCCATCAAAATGTTTTTAAATATAATATTGAAGAATTACACACTGATATATATTTCATATTTTGATTATGAGTATAAACTTACTTGAAGTAAGAAGAGTACTTTAAGAGATTAGGTATATGACTTTTCTTTATTCAATAGTAAGAGGATTAATAAGAGGTATCTTGTTAAGTAAAATTTGTGCGTAGTTGCATACATTTCACACCACATGTCGACATTCTTTTGGCTTTTTTACACCTCTCTTTCTCTCACTGTCCCTCTCACATTCACATCGACTTTGACCTCTGGCCAGCCACCGGCATCTCTTTTATCTCTACTCCAATGGCGACCCCACCCCTTCACTCTCTTCATCCATCTTCTTCATCTTCTCAAAACCCTCTTTTTCTCAACACAATAACCTTAAATAACCTTTCCTCTCCTTTCATTTCCTTCTTTTCCTTCCCTCAAACCCTAATCCACTCCTCCTCGTAATTTACGCCTTCCTTTTCCACTCTCATCTCACTCCCCACCCTAATATTATGCATCACTGTTAAGATCTATATATTTTTTTCCCAGAAGCCCTCTTTCCCAATAGGATTTCGTGGAAACTTTATCACCATACACGTAATTCAGTGCTCAACTTCCACACTCTTCTTACTATTTCAACTCATTTCTTCTTTAGTGGTTCTTTTTTGCTCAAGCAATGGATTCTGGTAACAGTGGAAGCATCTCTTCCAGCGATGACGAATACGATTCATCACACGCTGATCCATCCTTCCTCAATCATTTCGGTTCCATCTCCCACCCCCAACCATCCCTTGTTCCCATGTTTGATCTCTCCTCAAGCTACCTCCATGCCCTCTCACAATCCGACCCAAACCAAAACCCCCACAATTGCTTGTTAAACATGAACTCCCATGGTCAAAGATCTGAACCCAATTGCACTCTCCCTGAAAGCCTACCATCTTCTTCATCAGCCACAGCAACAATAAACCAATGCTTGTCGGGTCCTCAACCCCTTGGCCACGACAACATTAGTGCAAGACAACTCTCGTCACCACCACAAACCAGCAACCTCGTACGCAACTCCAAGAAACGAAGCAGAGCTTCAAGGCGTGCACCCACCACCGTTCTCACCACCGACACCACCAATTTCAGATCCATGGTTCAAGAGTTCACTGGAATCCCTGCACCTCCTTTTTCACCTTCCTTCTCCCGCCGCCTCCCTCTTCGCCCAAACCCTTTGCTTTCAACTTCCTCAAGGACCTCGTTGCACAACACCACCACCATCAATCTTTCTCCTAATAATAACTCCATGAACTACCAACTACTTCCCGATCTATCTTTACCCTATCAGCCCCCACAGAATATCATGCAACACCACCCTATTCCCACATTCCACCCCTCTTATTCTCTTCAACCTCTTGTCCCTGCAGGGTTTGGCGCAAAGTCTTTATTCATGCCCGCGCTTGATGCGCATGATCTGGTGGTTGCACAGGGTCATGAACACGTGGTATCTGAGGGCATGCTTCTGAGGAGTGTCGGTGACGGTGATTGTAGAGATGGAGGCAGCGTTGGAGGAGGGAGAAGAGAGTCGTTTAGGTGCTTGGATGGGAACAACTATGGTGGGTGCAAGCTGAACATGTCGGTTTCTGCGTCGAGCAGCATGAACCATGAGAAGAACTTGGAGAATGGTAATTCCCCTAGGGAAGGTGGCGTGGAAGCGTGGATTTGTTCTTCTGATCAATAGGATCTGGCGTGAGAGAGTAAACAGTATACTCAACATGTGAATCATTGCAGCGTGGAATTTCATACACTGCAATGAATTAAGAGCGTCATCATGATGATGTTGATCCTAGTGGTGTAGTGTTGGTGGTTAGCATTTGCAGCTATCATTTTTTCTTTTGTTTTGTTTTTTTGCTTTGATTTTTTTATATTGTTGAAAGTATAGGTAGATAGGGTGAGATTAATTTAATTACATAGTATAAGGAGTATACTATATATACTATATATATACTCCTGTTATTTGTACTTGATGCTCGTGTTATCTCTTTTCTTTAGTGTTGGGATCTAAAACTAATATTATTAATGGAATATTAGTTTCCCCCACATGATCGTACGCATGATTAGATCCGATTATTTAATAAGATTACGAATAATAATGATAATGGTGATGATAATTTATTATCTTTATGGACTATTTTTTGAATAGGGTTGCAAAGAGAACTGGTAACTAAATATTAATTATGCAGAAAACATGTACAGCTTAGTAAATTTTAGAGACTAATATGAGATTATTTGTGCTTTCCCTTGGTATGTATGACACTAAATACTGTGTGATATGCCACAAAAAATACAGTCATGCATTTCTTTTTTAACGAGTTGATTTTATCATAAAAGTTAGAAAAAAAAAACCCTAGCACAGGGTGTGCTAAAGTCCAATTTCTGAAAATTTTATAGCATGCGTGTGATATAGAGTTCAGTTGTTGTTATATATGATCATCATTCATTAGAAATGACTAAAATTGGTTTAAATTTCAAAATAAAGTTAGTTCAAATGGAGACAATTGTATATTGTAAAGATTAATTACTTTGTAAGTTGATGTGGTAGGCATTTAATTAAAGTATGTTCTATAAATATTTATAACCTAAGATCAAATTTGAAACCGAATATTCTGATATGAGATTAAAATAAATTGGATTTAATTCAACTTCAGAAGGCTAATTTAAAGAAAAGGATCTTTATAATTATTATTTTAGCTACGTTTTTAGTCATATTGGCATTATTCAATAGAAAGAATTGAATTGCATTTGCATACGAGAAAACATTAAGGTGTTAGTTATATTACAAGAATATTTTTAAATTTAAACAAATTAAAACAAAAATATATAAATAGACATTAATCATTATTATCATTGCCAATTTAAATAGATTAAAGTATAAAAGAATTAAGAAATAAACCATGAAAAAAAAAGTTTACTAAAACAAGAAACTTCATTTTTATAAAAATGGTATATCAAAATTCAAAACATTAAAATTAAATTCGAACTAGGATTAATTTATGGCTAGAAGATTCTTCAATTTTAGTTTATTTAGATCGAAGGACTAAAAATATTAAGATTAAAAAATAAAATTTAAATTCAAAAAGTAGCATTCGAAAGAAATAAATAGCTATACACCGGAAAAGTAGAATTAAATATTTTAAAAAGTAGAAGACCTTAAGGTTGTGTTTGGTTGGACTGATTTGAGGAGATTTATGTTCAAGAGGATGAATTTGAGTGGAGGTTGTTTGGTTGACCTAATTTGAAAGGATGAATCAGAAGAGATTTGCAGGATTTGATCTTTGTTCATATGAAGAGATTTGAAGGGGTTTGAAGGGATAAAATTGAAAATTACAAAATAGCCATTGTAAATGAAGTGAAAATTACGAAATACCCCTTGACTTTGAAAATTGCAAAACACTCCTTATTAATTTTATCATACTAAAATAATTAGAAAAAATATAAAGAAAGTATAAATTATAAACAATAAACAATTATTAAAATTAATGTATATTTATTGTAACAATATATATATTATATATGAAAAATAAACTGATTTATACCTAATTCATCAAATAATTGATTCCAATAATTATATATATTTTTTTCATTCATAATACTTTTCTTTTCTTTTTTCCAAGACAGCTATAATATAATTAATCTCCCTTCAATCTACCCATACTCAATACAATCTATCTATTCATAATTATATTATCGACGTAAAATAATTAAATCAATAAAAAATTTTTAGTTTATAAAAGAAATAATAAAAAGTATATTATACATGTTAAATTATTTTTTATTTATTCTTCTTTTTTATTTTTTATTGATGAAAATATGTTTACTTAAGGTTTAATTGAAGTAAATCAGAAAAAATATATTTTTAATATATTTAATTGAATAAAAAATATATTTAATTCAATATTTATGATGAAATTGAAGGGAGAAGATGTTATTTAAAATATTTTTTATTCATCTTAAAAACAGTTTTATTTTCTTTTAAATATAAAATTATTAAAACACAAAAGTAAGGATGTTCACGGGTTGGATTAGATAAAATCATTGTCAACCTACTAAAAAATATCTAGTTAGTAATTCAGTTTTTATATTTTTTATATTAAAATCAATTTAATCTAATTCATTTTAATTTTTTACCATCTTATTTCACAAGGTTTAATTAGTAATTTTAGAAATATATCAATTAAAAAAAATAAAAACAAATCTGTAACATCTTTCAAATCAATCCCAAACTTTCATAACCAATCCCTTCAAATCTTACCATTCATCCATTAATCCAAACAACCCTTCTATTCACACACAATCCACTCAAATCATTTCAAATCTATCCTCTCAAATCCACTCTCCTAACCAAACAAAGCCTAAGTTATGTTTACATATCCCCAAGCATCTTTTGTTAGAAGCAATGCGTTTTTTAATTGAATATCGATCATGAAATTCTTTCATCAAAATTGAACGGATGCATATTCAAAGACTCCAAAAATTCAAAGTCTGAGATTTAAGCTGAAATTATATAACATCAATAGATCCATTCACATATTTATTAGTACAAAAGGGATTACATGAATCAAGACAACAAAAACAAAAATATTTTTATTAAAAAAATAATAACTCATAAAGGGATATGGATAAAAGAAAATTTGATCATGTATACATCTTGAACGATTATACCGGTGGAACCCTTTTCTTATTGCTTTGGGAAAACATCAAGCCTACTTTGTTTGTAAACAAAGAAATGGTTGTTGGATTGAGTTATGCCATGTGTCTTTTAATGAACTAGGAAGCACCTATCAGGAGAAGGAACGGGGTAGGAGAATGATAATGGTATTTAGAAATGAAACTAACAAATATTCTAACGTACTATTATTAACAATATATAATAATGAGCAATATTTATTAAAACTATAAAACAATATGACTTCCATACTTATTTATAATTTATAAATTGTTATATTTGAATAAAAAAGTGTATTAAAAATGTGTTTGCATGTTAGCATTTGTGAAGTGAAAGGTATTGTTGGGGCGGTGGCACGTTGCAAATAACGCCGATACCTAGTGATTCACTGTAAGACTCTCTACGTCGCTGTGGTCCAAATGCCTGCAGTTTTGAATTTGGCTACAGACTCCTTCTTGGTTTATGACGTAGGGACGCCAGAGGAAAACAAAATCAATGTTCATTTTTTTCTCCTATTAACCTTCACTTTTTTGAATTGCTAAAACGTTCTATTTAACTTTGAGAGACTAGAGGGGTAATTTACGATTGATGCAATTTCTCTTTTTACGTACTCACTAGAACGGGTAAAAATTTTATTTATTATCGCATGAAAAAATCGTTAGATGGATCTCACAACTTTAGGTTTAGAGTTTAGGATTTAGATACGATAAAAAAAACACATTTAATCGCGGTTTTACAATATTTACAATCACGGTTCTGAAACTGCGATAGACGAAATCGCATTAAAAAGTACTGAAAATACTATTGCGGTTGTAAAACCGTGATGAAAAATATAATATATCACTGCAGTCGCGGTGATAAATTCATTTTAAAAAAAAAACAACACTGACGATGCACCTCCGCCTCCGCCTCTAGATCCATCTCTGCCGAAGTACCTCCGCCTCTACCTTGACTACCTCTATTGCATCCCCCAACGACTATTGCCATATCCCTCTATTATAACCACCACCGCCACCACGATCATTACCACCAGCAAGAGAAGGAGCACCACATTTATTGCATTCAACTCTTCCACAGTTCTATTCCAACTACTGAAAAGACAAAATATCCTTCATAAAAAAGGGGTCAGAATAAGAAAAGCAAATCGAAGGGTAAAATCTCAAACCTTGAGTTAGGGCAACGCCACTCACTGTCTCTACCACTTCCACCACCTCGCCCACCACAATCACCACCTTGATACCCACCTGTCACAATTAACACAAAATTAAGACATTTTACGATTCAAAAAAGATAAGGAAACAAATTTAGAGAGAGTATTCAAAATCTTGTTCGCCGAATCCTCCGCCTCCACGACCACCATGACCGCCACTGTCGTTACGCCCATATCCACCACCATCGCAACCAATCCAGCGACGGAGAAGAGAGTTTGAACTCATAGAGGAACTCAAAACGAAAAGCAAAAGGGGCGTCTGAGTTTCAATGGCTACAAACAAGGAATCTCTTAGTATTCCTAAAACAGGGGATATGAGGGCAGTTGTTAGTGGGAACCGCGCTCGTATCCCACATACCATCACGGTTGTTTAAACAATCGCCCTTGTATCTCCCTACAAAATAATTTAAAAATTATTTTGTACATTCTATCGCGGTTGTTTAAACAACTGTCCTTGTATCTCCCTGCAAAATAATTTAAAAATTATTTTACAGATACCAGCGCGGTTGTTAAACAACCGCGATGGTATCTCCTTGCAATTTTTCAATTTTAAATATTTGTGTGTCTTACCATCACAGTTCTCGCTCCAACCATGATGGTATCTCCTACAACGTTAATATAATTGCGGTTCTTGTGGACAACCGCGATGGTATGATTACATTTAATTTCAAAAATACCTTTGCATTATTTTTAATTACGATTTTCTTTTAACCACAATGATATGCTATCGTGAAATGTGTTTTTTTATTAGTGAGAACTTAGTCTTTCGAAACTCATCATTCACTTCGAGGTGAATTTTTTTAAAGTGCAGTTTGGCAAGACTTTAATATAATATGTATTCTTTTTAGTTTTTTTAAAGTTGTTTTCACTGAACAATTTCAAACTTTTTTTAATTTAATAGAAGTCATGTTACGTGATACAATTTTAGTGTAAGTTGTATTTTTTTCATAATTTTTTTTAAAATTTAATAGAAGTTGTGTCATGTGACACAATTTCACTCTAATGTGTATTTTTTTCCACTATAATATAAGTCTTGACACGATTTTAACATAAATACATCTTAGGTATTCAAACATAGATATTAATCTTATTATAATATAATATACACAAAATTTGTTGTTTTTATTTGGATTTTTGTAGTAGTGTTTATATTAATTTTTTTTTTGAGTTTGAGATGAAAACAAATGTAGGAGCTCAAAATCCTAGTAAAACTAAAGAAAAATGTATTAATTGTCTTTCAATACAAATTGTGATCTCTTCCTTTCTTAGAATTTGATGATTCTAATTTTGTTAATATAATTTTATTTTGTTTTAAATGTATATAAAAAACATACTTACTAGTAGTTTTTATTTTGATTTCTGTAATGATGTTTATATTAACTTGTTTTTGTGAATTTAAGATTAAAACAAATATCAGAACTTACGATTTTAATAATAAATTAAAGTAGAAAGTAAGAGCTAATAAAACTTTCAATAAAATTTGTGTTTCTTCTATTCTTTTAAAATTAGATGGTTGTTAATTTTTAATATATGTTTATTTAGTTTCAGAGATGTCTTAGTAAGTATTTACATTGTTGTGTTGCATTTACTAGGACTTTTGTGATGATATTTTTATATTTACATGCTGAGTTTAAGATTGAAAACAAATATAAAAGACTCTGGTCTTGCAAATCTGAGATAGAATAACAACAAAAAGTACTAACTATCTTTAAATATATTATAATCCTACATTCTTCTGAAATGAGATAATTCTACATTTTTAAGGTAAATCTTTGGTCAATGAGAGAGCGGAAATGGTAGATCCTTGGAAAAACATGTGTGTTATTTATTAGTTAAGAAAGATGGTTTGGACAAAATATTTATCTAGAGTTTTGAAAATGATTTATTTCTATAATCTTTAAAAAAAAATTATGTAGTTTAATAGAACAAAACACGGCTCATTCTAGGATATTTTTATCGTAATACATTAAGATAAGATACTTTGTAAATCTACCTCACTTTAATAATCACATGGTGGACCTTAATTATGATCGTGCTGATTTTATATTTATAAAAGTATAAGACAAAAAATTGATCATTGATAACATTAATTATATAAAAAAAACTTAATATTATTATTTCATATGATAAAAGACTAAATAAATGTATTTTTTTCCATTCTAAAAAATGTCATTTTTTCACCAAAAGTGGTATTATTTTTATTTTCATAATTAAATATGAATTAAAAGTCTTTATAAAATCAATTTTTTGTCACTTTGTAAACATATCTTTTTTACATCACTAAATTAATGTAATTTACTTATATAGTATTAATGAATGTTTAAAGTTGTTCATATTGGAAATATTTGAATGAGGTGAGTGAACAGGTGTGGGAGAGACCTTTGTAGCTAGAATTCTTCAATTTAAACTCTAATGTTGATATTACCTGCAAGGACACTCCACTCAAGTCATAATAGATGCAAGTAAATATGTATAGAGATAATAATCATACTTTTAGAGACACTCCCTCTATTTATAAGAAAAATTATGAGTTTAGTTACTATTTATCAAAACTTAGAATTATCAGCATGATTAATAAAATAATTTTATACTAATCATTTAGATTAATACTTATTTTATATTGTCACATCATCTTATATTATACCTAAATTTGTTTGGATTTTCTTAAACTTTCTTCATTATTTGCTGCTGACTATTGTGAAACTGATCCCAAGACTAATAATAGAATTGTTTTCTTTTCCAAACTCTCATGTAGCATCAAACTAAATATGTAACATTGGTAATTTAATTTTGAAAAATTAATAAGGTTAGAACATTCCTTCATGCTCCACTTATATTCAATTATTATTTGTTGAGAAAAGAAAACTAATATTTTCTTTTTATTAAAAACTATGGATAGAGTGTATTAATGATAATAAGTTTACTTTTAACTACTATATTTTAAAAGGACTTTTCAACAATTTTTAGATAATTATTCATATTGATCATCCTATATGTTTGTAGGGTATCTTTCGAAGAATTAAATTGTTTGTAGATATTAATATATTTTTAATGTATAGTTAAAAGGTATTAAAATTATAAATTAATTTAACTAATACATAATATTTGTGCAATTTATGAGTTTTAATTGATAAATTTAAGCAATAATAAAGTATATATTAAAAGTAATTTATTAAAGTTTACATTTTATGTTAATTTTTTCTTAAACGTTTTTTTCTAATAAATGACCAACCATTTTCTTGGCTCCTCATTACCTGCTAACTCTATTATTAATTGATAAGTAATAGGAATAGATAGATGTTGGACCACACCACACCACTTCAAGCACATAAATACACGTTAAAGTCTATAAACTTAAAAGGGGGATTAAGTGCAAGTGGTCACATTGGGTTCCGTTATTTATTACATTACCAAAAAGAATTCTAGCAAAATCATATATAATTCATAAAAATATATTTTTACATTATATAAAATTAGTGATTTTTTTTATTCCTATAAAAGAATTTCTTCGTTTTTTATCTCTATAAATTTTGAAATATTTATAAAATTTGTTAATTTTGTTTGTTTTAGTATTTTTATAAAATATTTGTCTTTCATTATGATTTCTCTAGATTTTAAATCACTGCATTTAGTGTATAATGTTGAATAACATTTAGTTTACGAGTATTGTAAGGACTTGTTTTTAGGAGTATTAGACTATAAAGATTAAAGTTAAAGAAAAATGATAATTAGTTTAAATATACACTAATTTATTTGTTAAAGTTTGATTCTAGTGAGTAATTTATATTTTTGAGTTTCCTTTGTTTTTTTTTTCAATGAGCAGAGTTCCTTAGAAAGTCAAACATTTATAAATATGAAAATTAGTAAAACTTTAATATCTTATTTTCTTTCGCTTATACTTAATACATTTTATATTTTATCAGGATAATTTTTTTATCTTGAAAATTTTCTCTCAACCTTGATAAATAAATACATTTTTTATACCACACTAGATTAAACATAAAAAATAATTTAATTACAAACATAAACATAAAATAAAACAAGAAAGTTCGAATTACAATATTTATTCATTTTAAAAGACAATCAACTAGATTAAAACATATATACTAATTAAGAAATATATCATTTAAGTGACATTTGAGTGAGATAAGATGCTAAAGTGATATCCCTTAAGAAAAAGAATTGATCTTCATTTCTTCCTATGTTCTAATATTTAATAGTCACCAAACCAATATGTTAATAACTTAAGTGATTTCTTGGATTCTTGTAAATCTATATTTTTTAAGGGACGAGAAGACTTTACATTAAATATTTACTTTCGAATTTTTATTATGTTCCAACAGATTAACTTACTTGAACAAGATATGCAAATCTAGAGAAATTGTCAAATTGTTAAGCTTGATTACTCTACTAATCTAACAAATCTCATACCATATGTTTTTCAAGTTATCATGTACAAATAGATCAATTTTGACAATTTCATTATATCCCACCCAAAGTATTTGTTGGATGGCAACAATTTACAATATTTCTTATCCTCATACAACTTCTTAATTATATTGAAATTTATTGTTGTAAAATGAAACTAAATTCTCATTTACTTTACTTTTATGCATTAAAATTCAAATTGAAGTCATCAAAGTCATCATATCAATAACATAAATAGAATCAAACTTTCTATATCCATGAATTCAATTCATATTGATGTATACTAAATATAGCTATAAAACCAAAAGTTCACTTAATTTTTCATTTACAAGAATGGCACATTCTACCTACTCAACAGGTTATTCAAAACTTTCAGCAAAATCAATTTTTTTTCTGAAAACGGTGCTTTCCTCATTTCCATATGCAATTCTCCAATTCTAATTTTAAGCAAAATCTAAAACAATATAAGCAAGCCATAATTTTGTAATATAAAGTATGACCTAACTTCTCTTACATTAGGATGACTTGGAGAATATTAAGAGATTGAAGAGGAAAAGTTGAGGTCAAAACACTGTTCCAATCCCTTATTTAGCATAAGTTTTAGAATCTAACTAAGAAAACACACCTTAAATCTCAAATTTTACTTAAAGAAGAAAAAAAAACCATGCATTATGATTTTCTCCAAGCCCTTGTATGTCTCTATCTAAGAGATAATCAAATAGAAGAAGAGATGAAAGGGGAAATAATTTAACTTTGCTCCACTCTATCTCCTAGAGTCCTAGCTAGTTTGTATCTTCCAAAATCACTGAGGAAATGAAGAGGAACTTAGACTTTTCTTTTCGGAAGATGGGGAAGAAATATAGAAAAAAAAAAGTAGTTTAAAGAATGGGAACGTTTCCGTTTTTTCGCAAAGGAAGGAAACAAATTTTGTTCTCTTTTAAATTTCTATAGACACTCATGCAAATGGTTACATACTCTCAGAACAAATATCTAACAACTCCAACATTAATAATTAGGAAAAAGTTTGTTTCAGGTTATCATTTTATATTCCCGAGATGAAAGTGAGAATATGCACTTATGATTAAGGTTATAAAAAAAATTATTTCTAAGTATGTTTGTTCATAAGAGAAATACATCTCGTATAAAGTTTATTCATATACACAAGTTTGGGTAAATTATATTCTCATGAGTGGTTATTTTTTACTTCCTTTATACCTATCATTTTTTTAATTTTTATTTCAATTAATTTATAATTCGAAAAGTATTCTAAAAAATACCAAAAATTAACAAAACGTACTTTTATACCTATCTAGAAATAATTTTCAGATCATACTCCTCGACCTGTGAATTACATTCTTGAGAATATAAAATCTTAATTTCAAACAAAACGCTTCCTATGATAATTTTGATATTATGTTTAAAAGTAACACAATCCTACATAAAATAGTTTCTGAGCTAAAATATGTACAACTAGCTATGTAATGTACTTTAATTATATCTTTTTCAACTACATATTAACATAATTCAATTACATCAACATACTTATATAAAACAGATTATGTTAATACTACATATCAAATTCAATGCAAATAGTAGTCAATTTTAAACATTTCCCACTTTTATTATTTTACATGCGGATATTATCAGTTATACTTATGGAATGCTTCCAGGCCCCAATAATTTAACAAATTTTGTTAAGTCACGTTACCAGTCAGTCATCTACTCTTGTTTTAGTTTTCAAAGAATGTTATTTGTATAATAGATTTTATAACAAATTTTACAAAAATGTAAAAAAGAGAAAGAGAAATGCGTGATGTGATGGAAAAAAAATGTAGAGATTATTTACAAAAAACACAAATTTTTTTCATCGAAAAAACCCCGTGCAATCACGACTGTAACCTCGTTTAAGTTTATGTCATCCTTCATTTGTTGTGTCACATCTAACATTATTTGTTTACATTGTTCACATAATTTTAAAAAGGGTTTTGTAGAAGAACGAATATAGTAGTTTAAAGTCATAATAAGATGAACTATGAAAAATATACCCTTCGTCTGGAGTATATATAAATATAACAAAGATTAAAAGAAAAAGAGAGAAAGTAACATGTTCTAGAAGGTTATACCACCTTTTGCCAAGGATCTAACCTTATCGGATAATTATACAAATGTCAGCAGTATGACTAAAACATCGGGCATTTGCTCCCATGTGGCTAGAGGCTGCGGATCAACTATCCCTCGCAACAATTCTTTTGCTGGATTTAGCAGATAATCCATCTGCTGTAATATGGTTTGATTATTTAGGTTCTTCATATCTTGGTTTGATTATTGTGAAGCCTAATCTATATTACCAAGTCAAACCACAAATTTAATCAGATCAACATACACCATTTTGTGTGCTTACGATAGAAAATTTTTTATTATGGAAAGCAATATACAGGCTTCAGCAAAATGTGTTCAGGGCAGCAGAGAGCACCGGGAAACTCAAACATTAGCTGGGCTTTCTAGCAGAGATCATCACAAAAAGCCCATTTCTAATGCATTTAAACCCAACCAGCCCACACGCCCTGCAGAGATCTTCAAGTTCACGTTCAGAGAGAAAGATGTAGCTCCCAGATGCTTGCCTTATACTCTAAAACGTGAAACAAATATTCCAGTACTCAACTTATAGAAATGAAAATAAATGATAAAAGTTTATAGAATAAACATTCATTTTAGTGTCTGAAAGATTGAGTTGACAATGCTTTAACCCTGTCATGGAATCTGAAATTAAAATCATTCTTCCACGCAGAAGCGTAGTACTGAGACTAGATTGATATCTTTTGATATCATTAAGGAACTAAATTAGTACTGACTTCCTATAATTGAGAAACTGAATTGAAGCTAGCAGATCCAAATTAAGAAAAAAAGCAACAAAAACAGCTAAGCAAAGTAAATCTGGTTAGTCTTACTGAGCTTATCAATTCAGATAGAGCATGTCAACACTTGCACAAAAAATTCCAAGCTAAAAAATTTTAGAGAACTTATCATCATACAACACATTTATACAATTTGATTTACAGCAAATAGAAGAAAGAGAAGTGTGGAATCAAATGGTCGATGTAAGGGAGGCAGAGATAAAAAATAATACTGTAGTAAGTGTCGTAAAAAATGTTGTATAAAGAAATTATTCAAAATTAATACCTGCCGTAATGTACTTCGAAATGGGATAACAGACAAAGGGCCATCAAGTATGTAGGTGGTTGCGACAAATACACCTCCAGGTCGTAAAACACGACTTATTTCAGCCACCTGTTAAAATAGATCACACAAAAAGAAAGTGAAGTCGCAGAGTGATGCAAGGCATGGACATCTACATTAGGCATACTACTAAGTGATAAATCAGCGGAAGTAATTTATCCATAATATAAAGGTAGCCCTTGCAGAAAATGCTTATATTTAAAATCAGCTAGCATGATTAAAATTTTGAAATATGTTCTTGCCGTTGTTGACACAACACTGCATACACATTAAGGGATTCATTTTCTACTTTAGATTAATGTAAAAACGTTGTAAACAACTCAAAAACCATGGCTAAATAATTTCCCACAAGCCACTGTCACAGGTATTTTAAACAAATGAAACATTTTTCTGCAAAATCCAAACACGGAGAATAATTATTCACTTACACCAGCCAATGGTGAAGGCCAACAGTGGAGAGCTGCGCCAGCATGCACAGCATCAACGGAATTAGAAACAAAGGGGAGCCTAGAGATGTCTGCTCTAACCAAGATGAAGTTCCTAAAACAATAAATATTAACTAAATATAATTGTAATATGAATAAAATATGGCTTAAATCGATCCCTTAGAGCTATGAATTTAAAAGTTAGATATAATAAATTTCTAATGAATTTAGAAATATAAACTATTTACTCTTTTGGAAAGTTCTCCTCCTGCTGAATGAATTCATAACATTGCTGTAACATGTTTTCTGAGTAGTCTAGAGCAACAACAAAAGAAAACAGTCCACTTTTTGCGAATAATCTTGAAAACAATCCACTTGCACAACTAGCATCAACTATATTTCCTCCCAATACTGGCTTTAGGAAACCCTTCATCAATTCAAACTGCAGACAAATTCAGTAGAAGGCGTGATTAACTGTTAAAGCACATCAAAAGGAAACGAGCATAACGAAGTCATACATTAACAAGATAATCTAATATAAAAGTACATAAGACAATAGAAGACAGATTCATTAGTTTTTCAACTAATTTCATCTTATATTTGGCAGCACCATATCCAAGTTCATATTCTTTCCACTAATAACCCAGAGGTAAACAAAACAAATTGATTGATATATCTCTCTGGACATCCCACGAGCTAAGAGTGAGCACATTGGCTAATATGGATAGCTTATTAAATCCGGATAAATTAAATCTGCTTAGTTTGATATGTTCAAACTTCTAGGTTATAAATATAAACCTGCAACATGCTGATGGGATGACCCACTTAGAACTATCGAAAGAACTACTATTTATAATTCTGTAAATGCAAGGTCATGACTTAATTATTTGCAACTAATAGTAAAAAAAATCAGGATCATCTAGCATGTGAACCTCAGATTGCTTACTCACCTCCGTGAGGAAGCCAGATGCCTTTTGACTGGTCTTAGTCTCCTCAGAAGATGGTGCAAAACTTTCATTGTGTACGTTGAACAAAACTCCCTCAAAGAAGCATTGGAACAGATGGCTTATGGATTGAATGGTTCAAGACTTTTGTAGAGTTTTGTACAAGTTACGCTGTGGAGGCTTTGCACCATCTTCTATAGGGAGATTAAAACCAATGATGATGTTAAGATTGATTTTATCAAGAACATAATACCAAACACGACAGAAGGCATTATCACCATTGTTGTCACCTCCATTAGGTCCAATGTCTTGCCTCAATATATTTTGCTTCCTCATTGAAGCAAGTAAACGACCAAAGCTTTAGAAGCTAAATAAGCCTTTTTTTTATTACAAAGAAGGATGTGTAGCTTCCATTCACTAGTAATTAAGTTTTAACCTTGTGTATACTACTTACAAATGGAAGCATGTGTATGAATTATACAACAAAGTTTATTTTATATAAATTGATTGCAGTAAACACTCATGATTGTAGGATATTTTTATATACATGATATGATATGCCTACAAAATAAATTCTAATAAATCTAATTTTAATCAAATATCCTAATTAAATAAGAAAACAAATAATAAAAAAAAAATTTAAGAGATCATCTTACATACTCTAAGAAAATATCACCAGATATTTTTCATATTTTCTAACAAAATAATGTGGGTTCATCAAGAAGGAATTGTTATTGGGAACAGGGACATTTGGTTAACCTCTTTCTCAGGACCAGGAAAACCACCCCACACAGAAAAGGTTTGACGCCAGCCCCTCTCATAGAGAAATGATATCAATGGCACCCTGATGCAACAAACAATCAGTATGCATATAAGTGGCGAATAGACTCCAAAGCATTTAGACAGCAAAACAACTATACAGTTAAGCAGCAGAGTGCCATCATTAACAAACTAATCTTCATGTGCATGTGATACCTATGTTCAGCGGTAACAAAATTCGCTGATAAAACTGAAGAAAATAACATATCAAGTAGGAACATGACTAAAAGGAAAACAAAAACCACTCCCAAAAGATCATAAAATACAACTAAAGATTGAGCAGGAACAATAAAAAACGACTTCATATCAAGAAAAAGAAAGAGAACTAGAATGCCTGAAAAGCTCTGTGGAAGCCGGCTTCGGTTCGCCATAGCTCTTAGCTCCACCTGTTGCGGTGAGATCAATGTGCGTTTGGTTAGCAACATATGTTTTCTGACAGGTACCACATTGAAAACTAGATCCACTGATCGTATCTCTGCGTTAAAAAATTATCACAATGAATACTAAAGAGCAGAAGTGACCAAATTCACACACATAGCGGAAGGAAATAACCGATTATTAAATTGACTAACACGGACAAACCAGGACCACCATTCCATGTCAAGGAATCATAACACACAGGACAAGCCAACGAGTTCCTGCTGTTGCCCACTTCCTTTTCAACCACGACAGATTCCTAAACACAAAATTACGTTCCTCACGCAAGTGTTTGACAAAAAGTGCTAAGGAAAATTAATACGTGCGTCAAAGGGAAATTCGATAGTAGGGAGAAGAAGTGTTACTGTTGAATTGGTTTGGGTGTCGATGACGACAGTGGAAGAAGCTCGAAGTCGAATTGAAGGAAGCAATCGAAGCTTTGCAGGGAAAGCAGCGCGTGAGAAGAGGCGCGTGGGGTGCTTGAAGGAAGAGAGTGTTGGAGAAATCGTGCACATACCGGCAACTGCTACGCCTATGGCCATTAGGCAGCAAGAAGAAACGGAAGAAGAACAGATAGTTTAAAACAATATTAAGTTATGTAGCTAATTTGTCGTCAAGTGCCCGTCTAGCTCAGTTGGTAGAGCGCAAGGCTCTTAACCTTGTGGTCGTGGGTTCGAGCCCCACGGTGGGCGTGTCTAATATATTTTTAATTTTTTTTTTGTCTTTTTAAAAATTCATGCGTGGACATTGGAAGAGGTGTTTAATTTTAAACTTAGTCTTTTGTGAGTCAGCTATTCCAAATTTCCAATTTCTGTTTGTTTGTCTCTCTCGTCTTCATCCTCCTGCCAACATATAAATTATTATATCCCTTGCAATGGACTCTTGCACAGCACAAACCAAAAGCCACCATATATATTCTCGTTAGTACATCTATTTTAAATCATTATTGCATTGAATTATTACTTCATGTCTAGTTATTGCCTTAAAATATTTGTATTCTACCACCTCTATTTAGGCCTAAGTACAAACAAATAATTTTTAAAAATGTTGAAAATATAACTGGTGAAACTAATTAATGGACAAAACATATTACATTTTTATATTATTTTATTCATATTAATTTATGAAGTAATTTTTTTATGATTTTTAAGACATAATCTTTCATCAATTTATATTTTTTGTTTTTCTCATTTTATAAATTCATTGATTTATATGTTAACAAAATTATCATTAAAAAATAACCAACAAATTAGTACAAGACTCTTTATTTCTTTTAGGAATATTTAGTTGAGAGTAACACCAATGAAGAAAAATACATATCTACCACTAATTTTTTATAGTGAGGATATAAATTTTGGATTGCAAAGATATTTTGTCATCTTAAAGTTGGAAGGTAGTAGAAGAAGAGTATAATGTTTTAGAATGGTCTATAAATCCAACTATGTCTCACATGAAAATTTCACTAAGAGAATGACAAAAAAGTTAAGGTAAAATTTTGATTTTCACAAGAATTATGAATTTCAAATTTGGTAAAGAGATTTGGGATTAAAAAAAATAAAAAAATGTTGGTAATAAAAGAAATCAAAGACATGCAAGTGTTTAACTCTATCGAATTATGTTTAGCTAAATCAAGTTCAACTTGTGTTGATTAGATTAGGATTATATCACACTAAGTTGTGTTAATACTATATTAGATGGAGTCAAATCAATATAGACTTAGATCGACCCAAATTATAAAAGACCAAAATATGTAGAATTTAACTGTTTTTTTAAGTAATCTAAATACTTTAACGAAATTATAAAAATTTCAATTTCTTTTAAAATTTATTATCAAAACAATAAAAACTTCTCAAATTCTCTAAAGGAATGAATTACCTCTTATGTGTATCCAAGATAAGTTAAAATTTGTACTTCCAATAAAAGTCGTGAGAGAGTGTTTAACTAGTTAACAAAAACATATTAAACTTTTATGATATTTTATTTAAAAAAAAATTCATATTAACTGATAAAATAAATATGTTTTTATTCTATTTTTTAGATATTAGTTTATCAATCTATTAACTAACAAGTTTTATATTTTGCTTATATTGTACAAACATGTTAGTTTATATATAAGTAAAAACATGTCTTCTCTGCTCACAATTCTTAATAAACAAATAACCAACAAAAGCTCAACTAGTTGTAATTTTATCCATATTGCCTTATTATATTAAACCCACCCCAACTCAGTCTCTTCGCTGTAATACAATTGAAATGAGTACAACTCATGCATTGCTAAACTGACAATTAAGCAATATTATTAAAAACAAAATTTGAAATATAGATTTATGATACTATGAATTAAAGCATGGAGGACCACAAGCAACTGGTAATATCTTGTTGTTCGCCGACCCGCTATCTAACTGTTTTAATATTGAAGTTCGATAATTCAATTTCATTATGATATTGGCCTAAACTGGTGAAGAGCGCATATTTCTTCATAAATTTATTTCAAATCCAAACATTTGTGGTGTGTGGTGGATTTAAATATGTCACTTATACTTTCTCTTGTAGATTTGAATACGGTGAATGGAGTTGATAATACTGGTAAAAACTTCAATTTTTCAAGTCAGTAATGAATTGAATAGAGTGGCAATGCCTTAAAAACAAAGTTACATCTCTTTAAGGTGAATTTATATAGATTTGGAACGTGGAAAAATATATACGTATCCGCGTGTCAACATAACATATAAGGAGTCCCTTGATACACGTAAATTTTGCCTCTGATCTACAATGAGAGTTTATATGTTCTTTTCGTAATTGCTTATTGGAGATTGGACATGAGAAGGTTTTTTAAATGGTATACTACCAATAAAATTCACTTTTTTTTGCATGTTTTGCATCTTACTCTTTCTCAAGGCTCAATAATTTTGCCTTTGGAGGTGTGTGGTGGTCTTCACCCCCATATGATTTTGTAATGGTAATGGAAACTCTTTTGGGAAACTCAGGAAACTTAGCTTTGATGGCATTTCTTAGACCTAACAAATGTCTGTGAATTTTGGGCTATCGAAGTTCTTCTGTCTTTTACCATGACCTACATCTTGTTTCGTCATTAGGGCACAAACTACTAATTTATGAATCTGATAATCTTTTAGCATGAGAGCTAGTTACACAAAATGTTTCTATTTATCATCCCTAGGCTTCTATCTAATTCAAATGCTAACACTTTCTGTCGCTAGATTGAATAGTTACGCTACAAATACTGCAATGGGAATCTTGTGCAAATTATCTAACAAAATTATAATATACAACAATGATGGTAATTAAATAATAAAATTGAAACCCGATGTATATTATCAATAGTAAAATCCAAAACATATATACAAATAATGCTTACCAGCTAAGAAATTCAGAAATATTGCTTGACTCTGTTGTCACAATAGAGTTTTAAAATTTTGCTGCCATTCTGAGCAAGCTTTTCTGGTGTCACTACCAGACCCTGATGCAGACTTGGAGGAGAGTTCTTCAGTTAATTAGGATGAAAGCTCAACAGCTGGCAAACCTTTTATTGCAGATAAATGGAAACAGTGCTAAGATGAAAATGATGCTAATTATTTGTCATAGTGTATATTATTTTAAACATGAACTATACAGCTTGGACTGCTCATTTGGTACATTACAAAAACTATATATCCAACTATATGTTTCTTGCTATCTAAATATCATCATGATGGAAACAGATAAATGACAATTTTAAATATTATTTTAAGTGGGTAGATGGTGGAGGGAAATCAAGAGTCATAAAAACCTAGTAGAAGACTGACCTTATGGCTTCTTTTAAGGAATGGTCCTTCCATTGTGTTTGGTTGGGTGTGCTTCAAGTTAGGTTAGCACTAAAGTGTGGGACATGTTGTCGTATTTTTATCACACATGGTTTCTGGTCCATTTTTCGTTCGCCCTAAAATGCTACTAATCTCAACCTCAACCTCAAACTCTATATAATCATGAAAACCCTATACTTTGCATATGTATCCCTCTCTTAAAAGATGAATCAAAATCTGATACCATTATTCAAAGTTTCTAACATATGCCTTTTGTTATTCCAACTATATGATCCAATGACTACAGTAACATTTTTACTGCTCAACTATCAGTATTCTATAAATTTTATATATTATTTAGATTGTTTTTCGTATATATTACTATAGTAATTTTTTTTATACATTTTATCATCAATTACTGTTAGTTGACTTTCAACTATAACCGTGAGAGTGAAGCAGAAAATGAATAATATATATAAATTATTTGATTAAACATTAGTAGTGTTAACAACAATCGTGATTATCTTCGTCACTGTGAATAAGAAACTCTTAATGGAAATTTGTAATCATAATCTATCCATCATAATCTCAAAAGAATGCAATTGAAATTAAAATCTCCGTTATAAACAACATTTCTAAAATTATTATTATCATCGTTTTTATAATTAGTAATTATAGAATCATCTATTACCATTATTGTTATAGTAATTAATTATTGAGTGAATAAATACAAATTTTAATAACTTATTTAATTATTTATGAAACTGATCACCACGTCTCTCTAAAACATTTTTTTTTCTAATTGCATTTTATTTACTTTTCTGACATCAATTCTCATCCTTACCACAATTAGATAACTAATAAGACTTTGATGAAATAAAAATCAATTTTGACTAATAAGAATTTCTATTAATTTTTACTTAAATGACATTGGTAGTTCAAAGTCATGTTTTTGTTCAAGCGATGGTTTGCTTAAATGAGAATTATACTTTGGTAACTATCTTTTTTAATTGATTTATGTTTATATAATAAATTTGATGTGTTTCAGAGTTGATAAGTCAGATATAAGCATATCAAAATACTTAAAGATGCTATATATTGAATGATTAAAGATATACCATTATGAAAGACCAAGTCTAGTTGATAAAACCAATAATATACTGTATTGAGTTGTGGATGAAATATCTTGTTAATATTCTGTTAGGAGATTTGATCGATATTTATGTTTTAATGATACTCTAAATTAGATAGATAAATATATCATTAACAATGGATGTTTTGTACATCGAGTTAAGAGTAGAAGTCACTATACTTTAATAAAAATGTAAACATCACCTTATTGTATAATATTTTTGAATAATTCTATATTCAAATTATTATATTACAAAATATTCTTAGTTGCTATAGTATCTTTCAATTTAATTAATATTAATCTTCTCAAATCATATATTTATGATAGAAGTGATATTTAGATATTGTGCAAAATTAATTATATGCTTAACTAAAATATTAATTTATCTTTTAATATATATTTATGTTTATAATTATAAGTATATTATGATCCTATTTGAATAAGAAAAATGCAACAATCCATAAAAACAACATTATTTTATAGGTGATGAAACTAAAAAACTACAAAATTTTTTAAACTTTAATATATATATATATATATATATATATATATATATATATATATATATATAATCATAATCACTCACTTATAATAATAATAATAATAATAATAATAATAATAATAATAGTTATGGTAATAAAAACAATAATCATGATTGATTTAAAATTAATTTAATCTCTATAATAATAGTTTTCTTTAAATTATCATTATAATTATCGTTAAAAGTTTGAAAAAATAATAACATTGAAAAATTGTTTATAATTTTAAATTATATTTTTTTTTCAAAAACATGAATTATATTATAAAATTACAATTGTATATACTAGGAAATTAATTAACTAGTATTTATCATACTAAAAATATTTTTTGATTTATTTATTTAAAATTTATAATAAATAGTTCTAAAGGCATAAACTGTATTATATTTAAAATCTATAATAGATAAATATTTTTAATTTATAAATTATATTTTGGATTTATCATAAATAATTTATATAGTGACATATTATTAATTTGAACTTTTCATAATTATTTTAACAAAATATTGAAAATGATAGATTAAAAGAGATAGAAAAAATTGAGGTTTTTGGTAACAGTAAAAATCAAATTGAATATTGAAAGCATAAAAAAGGATAAATCGTACGAATGTTATAAGTGCATTCGAATTTTAAAGATTAGCTTTTAATATTTAGTTTGCTTGTTAAATTGTTTAGTTGATATTAAAAATATAAAAAAAATATTAAATTAAAATTAGGAATGTATTTCTACTTTAAATAAAAAATAAATATTTAAAATAGGTTTACAATATTCAATCACAACTTATTAAAGCGGTTTACGTTAAAAGAAAAATAAATGAAAAGAAATAAAAGAAAATATTTAAGAGATATTATAAAAGAAATAAAAAAGATTCACATTAAGAGTAGATTCAATAAAAAATATAAGCAGTGTAATAAAAAATACTCTTAACTCTTAATTAAGTTTGAAATTTGTTTTGAATTTTAATTACATTAATTTTAATTAAATGATAATTTTATTTTAATTGAAATTGAAACTTATATTCAATTAAGAAGGTGAAAATTACATCAGAAAAAACTATTAATTATTAATTAGATATAAAATTTTAATTATATTTATTTTTAATTTAAATTAAATTTAAACTGAATTTATTTCTATAAGAAGGTAAATAATCCGTGTACTATTTTAACTACTTTGATGTATGTTATAAGAGTAGAATATACAAATGAATGTAAAAAGAGTGAACAAAATATATTATTTATTATGATAAAAATTGTGGAAATGTTAATAAGAACTGAATGGCTAACAAGTTTCTATTTCTTAATGTTACAGTTATATATATATATATATAAGTATTTTATTTTAATTTTTTAATCCATTTTATATTTCATTTACAGTGATTTTATCGGATTTTCTTATGTGAAAAATAGGTGTGGATTCTGTGAACATAATATTAAAAAGTAGTATTTATTAACACATGTTTATTTTTTATTAATAATTTTTTATTTATCTTTCTTATATGGTAAAAAAACACTAAACACTATAAATTTATTATCTTAATTTATTAGATATTGATACTTCATATAATATTGTAAACTATAAACTCATTTCATATACATTTATAAATGTAACTCGCTAATAAAAAATAATTGTCAGTATAATAATATTTTTGATTATGTAACATATTCTAATTTGAAAAAAAAAATGTAAAATTAAAAAATAGTTTTTAACTTATTTAGAAAAATAATATAAAATAATTATATAAAAAGTTCGAGTCCTTATTTTATTATAGGTCCTGCCCGGTGGTACCTCGCAACTTTGTCCAGAACAGGCCTTGGTTTGAAGGTTCGGACTATCAAAAATTGGAGATAGGAGTGGGAGGAGCCAAAATGAATTAGGGATACAATAGTAATTCTCTTTCATTTACTTTTAAAGCTGAGATTAAGAGTAAGAGTAAATAGGGGCAAACAACACTTCCCAAGACATATTAAATTTTTAAATAGGATAAAATCAAAATTCAAGATAGCCGAGAGACTTAAAAAAGTATTTTACCTAATTTAAATTCGTAAGAAAACATGATGTTATTAGTATTATACTAAAAACACAAACAAGAAACATGTCACTATCATCGGCATCCTAAACAACATTTTTTGAAAAAATAAAAGTAAGAGAGTGTGGAATTGAGTTGCAAAAGAAATTTAAAATTTGAAATATTGGGAAAATAAGTGCTACAGGAAACCGGTTGGAGTTTGCTTTCTAACGGATAACTTTATCGTTGGGTTGGATACCGTTACATTCCCACAATCACCTAAATTATCTGGAGAGACGAAAGTACCCTCGCCATTGTTATTTGGTATGTTTATTGATTTTATTACGGAGTGGACATTTTGCCAAAGAAGGAAAAGAAAAGCTGAAAAGGTAAAGGTTGTGTCGGGAGCATGTGAGGAGGGGATTTTGATCTTTGATGAGAGCACCAAGTCGATAATTATGAATCACAACGTTGATGAGAGATGCCCATTTGGCACACGTGAAGCCTTTTCATGTTTTTTGCTTCTGTCCCACGAATGGTTTATGATTCAGTGAAAAATAATGAAAGAGAATTGAAGCTCAATCTCACAATTCTGGAAAAAGCTCACTTGATTGAATGGCTGAATGGCTCCCCCTCCATTCTTCCGAAGAATAAAATTTTATAAAGTCAGAAATTAGTTGGCAGGGCTTGACTTTTTGCACATGAACATCACGAGATATCTGATCCCATGGAATGTGTATTGCTTCTCTGTAGAACCCACTAGTTGCCATTTCCCCACACCCCTAAGACCACCTACATTTTTGTTTCCTGCCAAAGAGGAATACCATCACCCACCCACATACATGCCTTCTTAATTTCACTTCACTCTTATTCTTCTCAAAAAAATACCTCCCATTTGCAAATAAAGTTCATCACTGGTGCCAATTAGTAATTTTCAATTCTAACTTTCATGATATAATCTTTTGGTAAATCAAAGTCCACAAATATTACATTATTTCCCTTTTACATCGATGCTTTTCAGTAGCAGTTGGCTTATGTGGCTAATCTTTTGACTAAATTTAATAGGAAAGAAAGAAAACAAGAAGGTAAAATCATCATCTTCACAAAGTGGGTGGGTGTGATTTGCTTAAGAAGGGACAACAAAGGCATTTGGGTTTGGGTTGAGGGCAAAAAGGTAATATAACTGTGCTCCCTTGTAACAACCGACATGTGGCGGTACATGCGGCGCACATGCTTACAGTCCCAAGTTACAAAATACAAATATACAGGGCGGTTTGAGATTCAAAAATAAGGAGAGAGACATAGTAAACAGTAATTAACAGGCAAAATTAAAAAAAAATGGAAATAAATGAGAGAAAGATAACGGAAGGGTTATATAAGAGAGAGAAAGAGAGTGTGTTTGTGCGTGCGTGGTTGGCGTTTGCTTTGTTTTGAAACAGAAGAAGAGTAGCTTCTACTTTGTTTCTACTACTCTACACTCCCAGTCTCTTTTTCTACACATTAAGATTACCTGCCCTTATATATATATATAAATAAATAAATTCACTTTCTGGTGTGTTCTCCCTACCATTGAGCAAACAAAAAGAATCTTGGAGATCGGGAGGTCATCGTCGTCATTTGTGTGCTGAGGATTAACATAACGACCTTGCGCACCCAGGAACAGGCACGGTCCCCCCTTCCATTTTTTTTGTTGTCATTTTTTGTGTTTTGTTTTATTGGGAGATTTTGAAGAGTGAAGAGGGAGGGAGGAATGAGTGATAGCTAACAAGGGTTGATTAATCGGTCGAGCAGGGCAATAGTCAGCAATATGGAGAGAACCACTCCGGTCAGGAAGCCACACACTTCAACCGCAGATCTGCTTACTTGGTCGGAAACTCCTATTTCCGATTCCCCACCTCCTCCTTCCTCCGCCTCCCGTTCCCACCAGGTATATTCTCTTTCTTTCTTCTTTCGCTGATTTTAAAGCTTCTTTATTTATTTTTCTTCTATTGGGAATTTCAGCCCTCCGATGGGATCAGGAAGGTCGTCTTTGGGGGTCAGGTCACCGATGAAGAAGTCGAGAGCTTAAACAAACGGTGAGATCTAGTCTATTCTCTCTCATCATTTTTTTTTATTGTAAAAACTTTTAACCCATTTGGTCTTGTTTTGAAATTTCAAAAGGGGCTAGTTCTTTTTTCTGCAAAGTATACACAATTTGTGTGGGACTCTGTATATTTTTACCGTTTCTTTCTGTCATTGATGTTTGATCATTAATTTGTTTCTGTTTTTGGTCTCAATCTTTCTTTGGAGAATCTTCTGATTTTACTTGTTCACCCCTTAATTGAAGAGGGTGTTTGAAAAAGGGGCAAATGGGATTGGCTGTTTTTGTTGGATTTGGATGATCGGATCTATCGTTTTAACCTTGCTTTCTTGTTCCTCCTGATTATCACCACGTCTTATTCTTTGTGAACTGATGAATTGAGCTAGTTCGGTTCGGCTCGGCTACATGTGTTCCTTACCATTAGTGTTGGGAAGTCACATTTACAACCTCCGGCTAGATTTAAATAGTGACCAGAAATTAAATTCAAGATGTGTTCATTCTCACTCTTGTCCCTGCATAACCCGAACTCTAGCACTCATTCATATTCTGTGTTCTAATTCTTCGCTGTCAATTTGTGAGCTACCATTATCACTCTTTTGTGGAAATGGGTCGTATCACTGCATGTTCCGACCATATATTGTCTCTGAGTGAAGAAAGCACTGTTTATTCGTCTATCTTTTATCCCCCTTTCCCTTTGTTCCAGTCTTGGAGGTTGCGTGAATAAAGAAGTATGATACAGAACATTGATTTCCTTTTCTTATATTTCGTGTTTTTCATTTTCTTGTTCCTACTTTATTATGATTCGAGGCTTGATTAAAATGAATATGAATTCAAATTTTTAATAATATTCCTAGATCAATTTTGCTGTGTGTTGCACCTGAAATTGTCTAGTTGTGGAATTTCCAGAAAGCCTTGTTCGGAGTATAAGATGAAGGAGATAACTGGTAGTGGAATATTTGTACCCAATGGAGAAGATGATCCCTCAGAAGCTGGCAGTGCGAACCCAAATAAGACTGGAGTGCGTATGTACCAGGTACTGAACATGTGTGTGTACATGCAAGAACACGTATGCTTTTACATATTGTCAGTCATGGATTTTGGCTAACTTGGTGCTTTATTATTCATTGTTGAATTAAAGCAAACGATTGCTGGAATCAGCCATATCTCCTTTGGTGAAGAGGAGAGTATTTCTCCAAAAAAACCCACGTCCTTGCCTGAGGTGGCCAAGCAGCGTGAGCTAAGTGGAACTTTGGAAAGTGAAGACGCTATATTGAAAAAACAACTTTCTGATGCAAAGTGCAAGGAGCTCAGCGGTCATGACATATTTGCTCCGCCACCAGAAATCAAACCCAGTCCAATAACTCCTCGCATACTTGAGTTGAAAGGGAGCATAGGCATTGGAGAACGTCATGTATGTACCACTCTAAGTTGCTAACCCTGAATATTTTTCATATTTTTATGACTCTCCCAAGAAATTTAAAATTTGGATACTTTCATAGCATCTAAGTGGAAAGAGTGCATATAGGACTCTGTTAATCAACTCTGTTTGGCATGAGTGGCAACCGCGCTTTTCCCTTAGCAAGAGACTGGGTTCCATATCTATCTCTTGTGAATGAGGCAAAATTGGTTTGGGACGGATCCACCGTTTGCCTTCAGTATATGTGATTAGGTATTATGCTTGGTGGGGGAACACACTCCCTTGAGAAGGGAAAAAATGTATATTGAACATTTTTTAGATAAACAGGTCAGCTGTGCAATGATTTTACAAGGAAGTAAAGTTGATGTTCTTCATGCACTGTGCATACTGTGATGTTTTTGTTTAGCATTTATCATTGGGCATCTTTAAATAAGTGGGTTGATCTTGGTCTACAGGCCGATGGAGATCAAGGCGAAACCAACGCTGCTGGGGAACCAATAAAAACAGCAAAGAAGATCTATGACAAGAAATATGCAGAACTTTCCGGGAATGACATATTCAAAGGTGATGTGCCACCTTCATCTGCTGAGAAATCATTGAGTGGGGCTAAACTACGAGAGATGACTGGCAGCAACATCTTTGCAGATGGAAAGGTAGAAGCAAGAGACTACCTAGGTGGCGTACGGAAGCCACCCGGTGGTGAGAGCAGCATTGCCTTGGTATAATTTATTAGGTCTAACTTATCTTCATACTGTCTTGTTTTGTTTTAATTAATTTTTAGTGGGGATGTGTTATTATATTATTTGACCTTGTATTCTGGGTTTTGGGAATTGGTGTTTTAGGTTTCATGATGTCTTTGACCAAAAGAACCATATGCTAATTGGTTGTATGTCCATAATTCTGTGTTTCCCAGTGTTTGCTTTTTAATGAAGTGATTTGAACTGTTTAATTCATCCTGTGATTCAGTAGTTGCTTTTATTGTTTACGTTTATCTGCCTTCAGAAGTGTGACTTCCTGCTCTCACGCAGTGTTCCAGAATTAGTCTATGGCAACGTTGCAATATGCAAGAATATCTTTCGTGATATTTCTTTTCCATTGCTAAACATTGTTTTATCACTAAAGCCATTAATGAAAGGATAACGTTATTTAAAAATAGCAGATAACAAACATAGGTTTCTTTACTTGTTTTATTGTTAAATAGGATTTAGAGTAAGTTATGCGATTTAGAGTAAAAGAACCCGGATTATCCTCGGCGATGATAATTCGGTAATGGAATCTTTCATGATATTTTCTGCTCATTTTAATTAACACTGTATTTTTTATTCCCAACTAACATTTTTTTACAATTAATTATAAATTATATATTTCTTTAATAATGTTGATATTTTTCATGTAATTTTATTTATACAAATGATGGGAGACATAAACCAAACCCATGAACCAAAAAACAGCTATGTCCAACACAGAGGCCCAGCACCCTAGCTCAAGTAATCTATCTAAAATTAGGAAGATTATACCTACTGAGAAAGAAATCTTCCACAGTAGAATTAGGAATTGAATTCCACCAAACCTTCCTTTGTCTCGTGTAAGGCAAGTTGTTCTCCACAACAATTAATTGCCTTTAAAATTCGTATTTTTTTGTAAATTGTATACAATTAAACCATCTATTTCTAATCTTCCAAGCTACCAATATGGGATTATTAAAATTAAAAGCCTCGATGACCAAAATGAATCTAATTCCAATCAGATATCACACCAACCCTTTTGCTCCGCTTTTTCTATTGCCATCAATGCTGCCAACAATGCATCAACAAACATGCATAGTTTAAACCAATATTCTGTGCGTACCACAACACTTTGGTTTCTGAAAATACCTCTACAAGGAGCAACACCTGGTACAATTTTGGCACCTCCATTGGTGTTAACCTTTATCCAATCACTTCTAGGTGATTACCAATCCCACTTGAATTATTCAGCCATCATGATTGACATTTTTTGAAAAATTAAAATAAATCTTGTGGGGACCTTTGGAGATAAAGTTTGAGAAAAGTATAAGTTTCAGCCTAACTTATACATTAGTACATTTTTTTTTTCTCATCTCTGATTATAATTCTATTTTTGATGACCCTCCTTGTTCTACAACAACTCCTTCATTTCCTATGATTCCTTCTCTTGCCTTTCTTTATTTTACTGCTTAATTAACTTATTTTTGAAAATAATCACTGAACATATATGTCCTCAAAAATTATGTTCTATATGTAAGTCATTGTTTTTATCAAAAGATGCAAAATTGGTACATGTATTTGAATGTGTTACAGGAATTCATATTTTATTAGTTGTCTTTTTATTAAGAATATTATAAAATTCATATTTCAATAGTTTTTTTCATTAAGATTATTACAAAATTTGAATAAACCTGTGATTAAATAAGTATTATTCAAAAGAATTTATAGTCAGTAAAAGCAATCGATATGATTTATAAAATATTTAATGTTTTTTTGTTTATTTTTTAGTCGATTTTAGTTTAAATCCACTTTTGGAACTTATAGTTTTTGTAATTTTACATTGTGTTCTTGTAAAATTTAATTACCTCCATATTTTAAGTCATTTTGGTTTATCGTTAATATATAATCGGACAATATATGTTTTTGTTAAATCTTGTTATTAGTATCTTATGTAATTGAAGAACGAGTAATATTTTCTGTTAACCATAGTACTAAACCAAAATTACTTTTGAAAAATGAGAGATAGAATATCAAGTTAAATTTTTTTAAGTACCAAAATTGGATTTAAAATCTTAATTTTTTTATAGTTTTTACAATTTTAATAATAAAATATTATATTAAATAAGAGAAGAAATATTAAATATATTTTTATAATTCAAAAGGAAATAATTTTTAAAATATAAATTATTATTTTTAAATATTATTTAGTTAGAATAAAAGGGTAATATTATTATAAACATACATATATTTTGATAATATATAATAAAATAAAATGAATATTGTTCTAGAAATAAAGATAAGTATTAGTTTTTTAGTTAGAACATTACTTATCCATACTGTTTTCTGGTTTTTCCTTTTATGTTTATTTGGTCATCTCTCAGGTTCTTTTCTTACTTTGTCCCAGATCTAGTATAAATTCATCTCTTGAAGACATTTTCATTTTATAAGATATATTAAAGCTAATAATTTTTATTAATAAACCTCCTCTTAATGATTTATTGAAATAATTATTTATACCTTATTTTTTAATTCCAAGAGAAACCTAGACAATCCAAGTATATATTCTTTTGCAAAGTATCTAACAGTAACATACATTAATAATAAATAGAGGACAAATCCAAATTAATAACAGAGACACCTGGATAATGAGATGAAACCCTCTATGAAGACAACCTCAACTACTAATTAAGATTTTTTTGTTGCACATGAAACAATGAAATCATCTCGCCAATCTCTTTTAATCTATATTCAATTCTTATATGTCAATCTAGCTTTTTCTAAAATAGGTAAAGATATTTTTTATTTAAATTACTCAAATAGATTAATTATAGAAAAGTGGACAAATTAACTTTACATAAATTATTAATCTTTTTATTATCAATTGTTCTAATACTAAATTTCAGCATATAAATAAATATAAATCTCACCTTACTTCCAATGTTGAGTTAAATTTAAAATTTATATTTTAATATACTATCATTACATATATCTAGTCTACCACTTGATATGTTTAGAATGTTTAGTTATAATAATGTGATTTTGCATAAGCCTCTATGGCAATCAATCTCATGAAAAATTTGTCTGGAACAAATGTTATGGATAAAAGCAACTCAATGCATATTGCTTGTATATATAATTAGCATTGCTATATTTTTTTTTGGAAAACTCGTTACTCTTTTGCAACTAAAGTATAATTTTAACACTCTTTTTGGGTTGAGACTTGTAAGATTGAGGCCCAACGTCATGTAGGATGGATTTGAATTGTAGTTTAACAGGCCAGTAACTTCCAGATCTAAAAGTATGATATCTTTTTCTCAAACAATAGTCATACATGTTTCCAAAACATTCTTGCAATTGAATTGTACAATCTATAGTAACGTAAAAGCAACCTTTAGAGAGATGGGAGTATTTGTGGTGCTTTGTTCTAATATCTCACATTAATCAATGACTTTTGTTAGTTGATTTTAGTGAGATAATTAAACATTTAAAGGTATGAGACGAATTTTCTTATGAGAGGGTTGTCAACTTCTTACATAAGATCAATTGGTGCAACTTGATGAATTTGGATTGGTAGCAACATAATTAAGAAAATTTATTTCCTAGAAGTTGATAGAGTTCTTATGGACATTATTGACACCTTGTTTTTCTTTGTGGATATATATATATATATATATTGTAGAGAAAGAAACTTGTAATAATCCTACAAGTCTCAGAGGAAAAAGAAAAATTAAAAGTCTAATTAAACTCAAACAATTAAACAAAGAATATATATATATATATATATATATATGGATGTAAAAGATGAAATTTTAGCGAAAAGTAGATACACTTTAAAAATATAGAAATTAAATTTCTTTCAAACATAATTTCTTATTAGAAGAAAGATAAATAAAATTCATCATTTAGTATATAAATCTTACAACCCTAGATATAGATGTATGGAAGATGGTGAATAATAGAATCTTAAAAAATATGAAATACTTTAAAAAGATTTGAAACTCTATTAGTTTTGATTCCTAAATTCTATGGGTCAAATAAAGTGATAATAAAAATAATTTTGATTCCTAAATTCTATTAGCTAAATAAAGTGATAATAAAAATAATTGTTGCTCGATTTAGTCGATATCTGAATTATTTTATTAGACTTTAAAAAATTTATTTTTAAAAAAATACAAAAGATAATTCAATCATTATCTATAAAGTTATCCACTACGTTCATAGTTCATAATATATAAAGATATAAAGAAAGTATGAATTTTAGTCGTTAAGGTGGATAGACTTATGATAAAGTAAATTATTATTATTATTTTTAAACATTTCTCGGATTTGGTTTGTTAAGAAGGACATTAAATTTAATTATGATAGATGTTAGTGAAATTAGTATTTGTTTTAGATCTAAACTTAAATTTTCTTCTTTCATATAATCAAGGAAAACGAGATTTTTTATTAATACGGACTTATTTGTTTTCTTAGATATAATCATTAATAGTAAATTTTTTTTTCCATATTATACCTCAATCCTTATATACAAGATACTTTGATCAAATTAAAATTATTTTTCATATTTTAACTTATCTAAAAGGATTAGGAATTCATATAGGTTTGGAAATGTGGAAATAAAATTACTTTCTCTCTAGATTATTATAACATATGTTATGGTTGAATTTGAAAAATCATATCTTTATTATTATTATTATTATTATTATTATTATTATTATTATATATTATATATTATTATTATTATTTATAGAGTGAAAGTCATAAAAATATTATTTTAATTATAGGTGATATTTGAGATGTGATTTGATTAGTGTACAACAAATTATTCTCAAACTTGAATAATTAAGCTTATTCATAAAGATACTAAAATTATATATATACTAACACTATAAGGGTATTGTTAATTTAGAACCTAAATATGTTCATAGAAATAAACATTTTTATTGTTCCCTATATTATGTTGCAAATATTATTCTTATTTAATAATTAAATTTTATTTTTTATTTTAAAAAATAATACTTTACACTAAGAAGTAGTGTCTTAAAAACATATTTTCAATAAATAAATATATATATATATATATATATATATATATATATATATATATATATATATATATATATATATATATATATATATCACTGTCAAGCATAGTGCTAATTTTTTTTATCCTATTAACAAATTATTTTGAAAATAAATTTTCAAGTATTTATTTCAAAAATTAATAATTTTATTATATATTATCATTTATTATTTAATGAAAGCGTAGAAATAATTTACATTATTATAGTACATTCTTAATAAATTTGAATATACTTTTATTATAAACTTTGTTCTGTAAGTTATATTATCACCTAGTTATTTTTAAAACTAATCATCCATAATTCTATAAATTACTTTTACATAATCAATCACAAATTTTAATATACATACTTCTTGTAGAAAGTCAAGTTTTATCATGTTTTAAGAAATGTTATCCTCTATCTATACACTGATTACAATTTTAACCATATAAAAGAATTCATTTATATATTGAAAACATGTCACTATTACAATTATAATGAAATTGCATAGAATTTGTGAAAATGATGTAGTTTGGTTCTAATTGAACTAATAGGAGAGCTAGAAATCAAATTGGGAGGAATTAGTCAATTAACATGAGAAGGCGAAATAACACTCCATATAGGCTACAAAAAGAGGATATCTAAGTATGTAATATTCAGATAACAGATAGATAGAAGGAGTAATACAATATAAGCCACAAAACCAAATTCAAATGAATCCAAATGTAGAAGATCCTTTTTATCTTTCTAAAGGTTCAAGAATGTCCTTTTTATCTTTCCAAAGATTTAGTTAAAAAGAAAACACCAAATACTAGAATTTAGTGCAAATTTTGTGCATTTATGTGTAAAAATAGGAAATCACTTTAATATGCTTTTTTTATGAAGTTATGTGTTTTATAAGTAGGGTGAAGCTAAATGTATCAGTACGATAGTGAAAATTAAAAAAAAAATCTATAATATATCTTTTATTTAAAATGTTATTTGTTTTAAGAAATGATAGGTAGAAAGATTATAACCTTAATTTTATTGTTTAATTTTCCTATTATTATTTTGGTCCGAAAGGACCTTTTTACATGTATAGTCATTCTTTTGTCTATAATAAAATTATTTTTATAAAGTGGTTGTTTATTATTATAAAAGAAATTTAAATACCAAGAAAATATTAGATATTATATTACATATAATATCATTTTTCTGAAAATTTTATACTTCTTTTGTTTCTTAGTCATTATAAAGTATTAAATGTTATACTTCTTTTGTTTCTTATTCATATTTTAGAAGAGATTAATGGTTCATTTTATAATTTATATATAATAATATTTTTTTTGCTTATTTCTATTAAATATTTTGATTAATAAAGTAAATAGGGTAAGTTTTGCTGAATGTAAGATTCATATAAATAAGATTGAATTTTATTTTAGATTAATGAAAATATAAAGTTATGAATTTATTTTTTTAAAATTAATTTATAATAAAATATGATTAACTTTTTGAGTACTATTCATTAATTTTTTAATTGATAAAATTAAAAGATTATAATTTTGTCTTTGTGTTTAAAATTAGTTTTAAATAAAATTTGATAAATTAAAATTTTGAACCTGATAAAATAATTTTTTCATTGTCATAATATAAAACAGGCAAGTTAAATTGGGTCAAAATTATATTGTTTAATATTTTAAGTTATTTAATTAATACAACTATTAAAAAATATATATTTAATCCATGGTTCACTAAGTACTGAAGAATAGAAGGAGGATTTAATGGGGTTAATTGAACTTTATTAGATTTTGTTTGTTATATTACTCTCAACTCAACAAAACATCCTAGAGTAGAGGATGCTGAGAGTCATGGAGGCCGTGAAACATGAGAAGAACTATCAAGGTACAATCATATTGTTATATATGTCACCTGTCCCTGCGAAAGGTGCGACCACTATAGACATCGTCGCGATAGGCACAGTCTCATGAGAAGTTTCGTTCGTGAAAAGTGTTACCGCCTGCCCTTCTTTGCTACATAGTTTTCATGCACATACAAGCAAGGACAAAAACATATTTTCATCTGTTTTTTTCATTTTCATTCTTACCATGTTGGTTTTTGTCTCTTTACTTCATTGGTGTCCAAGGATTTGTCTCTTATCTCCTGCCCCATTTACGCACCTTCAAATCTTGCAAATCAGTGGATGCAAACAGAATGCGCCACAAATGAATCAATGGATGCAAACAAACGTTCACTAGCTTTTATTTCCTCAACAAACAACAGTAAGTACAATCATGGAACTAAGCACAATATAAGAAAATAGTATAATGTGCTTGGAGTAAAAAAAAAGTAGTAAGGTGTGAGAAACATATATGTGACAATATATTATATAAAAAAAAAGAAGATATGTTTAGAGTTATAAGAATCTAAGAGTCTTAAAGGGAAAAAAAAGCAAAGTTAAAAGTCCCAATAGACTCAAAAATAATTAAATAAGAATTATAATGATGTATAAGGTGAAATTTTTTGGTACCAAAAATTTAGAGAAAATTAGATACACTATGGAGATAGAAAATTGAATACACTTTTAAACATACATACTTACTATAAAGAAGATAAATAAAATTCATAATTTATTTTGTAGGATGGATCTTGGTGTACAAATCTTATAATGAGGTAGATTTATGAAAGATGATGAATAATAGAATCTCAAAAAACATGATATATTTTAAAAAGCTTGAAAGTCTCCTAGTTTTAATTCTTAAACTTGACCAACTAAATATCATAAAAGATTTTATACCTATTAGTTTATGTAATGTGGTATGCAAAGTGATAATAGAAGTGACTATTGTTCTACTTAGTCCATATTTAAATTTATTTGACCTTTTCAAAAGTTAATTCAATCATTACATATTAAGTTATCAATCTCATCCACAATATCCATAAGAGTTGGTAGTCATTACGGTGATCTTGACTTGCAATAGGGTAGGTTAAAATTTTCTTTAAAAATATTTATCAAATTGAGTTTACTAGAAAGAACATTAAGTTTAATCATGTTAGTGAAGTTAATATAAGTTTAATTTAAAAGAATCTAAACTTGAGAACTTCCTTTCTTCATGTGACCTATGAGAAGAAAATATTATCTATCAATAATTATTTGTTCTATGTTTAGAGAAAATTGCTTGTAGATATGAAATTAATAGTCTATCACCATTTTCAAATGGAGACCTCTTTTGACTTGTCTTATTTTACTAATGGTGTTTTATTATTTTTTAGAGTTTATTAATAATATATATGTGTTTAATCTCGACTGTAATAAATTAGATTTGAAGGTTAATCTTAATAAAAATTATATTTATATATTTAAAGGGACTCCCTTATCCAGGATGATGTTGTGATTTGAAAAGAAAATGAATTTTTAATTATATTTTTAACATGGATCTTGTTTGAAAGAAAGTATAAAAATTGAAGGTCCTGAAAAAAGATATTTTGTGTAGCAAGACTTTTAATAATAATAATTAAGAGTAAGATGATTTATTGTCATATTATACCTCAATCGTTATGTTTTGGTTAAATTGAAATATTGTTTATGTCAAGCATAAGATACCTACTTAATTAGTTCTTTACTGATATGATACTAATTCCAAATTAACTAACATGTTAAAAACTAATATCGAATATTGATAATATTTTGGTGGACTTGGACAAGAGGAAATAACATTATTTTTCTCACCAAATTATTATAACATATATTTTCTTTTACCTTTCCTTGTGTGAAACCTAAATATTGATTGAGTCTTATTAAATCATGATACAATGCAATGTGAATAGATAAAATTAGTACATATAGTTAAGATAATTGGATCTTTAGCTTGATTATAGAGTTGGAAGCCATGAAAATACATTTTGAGTATTATTTTATTTTAGATATGATTTGATTACAACAAATTATTCTCAAACTTAAATAATTAAGCTTATTAAAAAGTTATGATAATTTAGAAACTAAATATTAACAGTAATAAACATATTTTATTATTCTCTACATTATGTTTAAAATATTATTCTTATTTAATTATTATTAAATTTAATCTTATGTTTGTCTCTTTTTTATTTTTTTTAAAATAATGTTTTACATTAAAAAGTAGTGTCTTAAAGACATATTTTTATTATTTATATTTTTAATTTAATTTTCTTGAGTTTTTATGTTAAATCATTATTTTTATTTTGAAATCATGAATTAAAACATAATGTAACATCTTTGTTTTCTTCCTTAAAAATTAATTCACAATAAAAAAGGAATATCACCTCTAGAAAAGTTTTGATTTCAATCAAGACTTTAGTAAAATAAAATTAAAAAAAAAATATGTTTAATTACTCTACTTCAACATAAAAGGAAAACAAAATAAATTAGAGTCATGTTACTAAATACAAAAATTTATGATTAAAAACTTGACATAATATATATCACCGCCAAGCATAATAGTGCTAATTTTTAATCCTATCAACAAATTATTTTGAAAATAGTTTTTCAAGTATCTATTTCAAAAGGTAATAATTTTTTTATATATTATCATTTTTTTATTTAATGATAATATAAAAATAATTTATATTATTATAGTACATTCTCATTAAATTTGAATATTTTTATTATAAACTTTTTTCTGTAAGTTATATTATTACCCAGTTATTTTTAAAAATTAATAATCAATAATTCTATAAATTAACTTTATATAATTAATCACAAATTATAATATAGATACACATACTTCTTATAAAAAGTCAAGAGATTTATCACGTTATATATATAAATATTATCCTCTATCTATAGTACACTGATTACAATCTTTAACAACATAAAAAATGCATTTATATATTTAGAAAATGCTACATTATTATAATAATAATAATGAATTTGCATATTTAGTTTGGTTCTGATTGAACTAATTGGAAAACTAGAAATCAAAGTGGGAGGAATTAGTTAAGTAACATGATAAGGTGAGACAGCTAAGTATCACTCCGTAAAAATTATAATATCATAAGCCACAGAACCAATCTCATAAAATAAATCCAAAGCTTGAAGGAGATACTTTTTTATCTCTCCAAAGATTCAAGAATGTCCTTTTTATCTTTCCAAATATTTAATTAGAAAAAAAACACCAAATAGTAGAATTTAGTGTGAATTTTATGCATTTATGTGAAAAATAGGAAATCACATTAATATACATTTTTTATGAAATTATTTGTGTTTTATAAGTAGAGTGAAGCTAAACGTATTAGTAGATAGTGAAAATTTAAAAAAAATACTTATAATACACTTTTTATTTAAGATGCTATTTGTCTTAAGAGATGAGACGTAAAATATTATCTCCTTAATTTTATTGTTTAATTTTGATATTATTATTTTTTGTTCAAAAGGACCCTTTTACATGTATAGTTATTATTTTGTCAATAATAAAAATATTTTAAAAAAGTGCTTGTTTATTATTATTATAAAAGAAATTTAAATACCAAGAAAATATTAGATACTATATTAAATATGGTATCATTTTTCTCTAACCTATATTTAAATTTTATACTTCTTTTGCTTATTCATATTTTAGAAGAGATTAGTGTTCCATTTTATAATTTATATATAATAATATTTTTTTACTTATTTCTATTAAATATTTTGAGTAATTATATATTTTGATTAATGAATGTGACAAAAAATTTATAAATCATTAATAATAAAACATATGGTAACATTTTTCGAACAAACAATAAAGTAAACTGAATTTATTAGTTTTATAGGTTAATAAACTCTCTGTTAATATTGTCTTATATCAAGGAATGAATTGAATACTTGATATTTAACTCATTTATGAACTTTACCCGTTACCAAGTCACTCTCTAAATCACCTGATCCAACGTCCACCATTCAATATTTGAAATTCTCGCATTTATAGCTCTTTTATTCCAGTTTTATTGTATTAATTTCTCTTGATACCAGTTTTATCAAAATCTTTGACAAATATTTGCTTAAAATATTATTTTCTTCAAAATTTTCCAATGATACTATAGCTAAAAATATCATTCTCGTAAACATGTTTGATTGTCATTTAGTTATTTTGTAGAGAAAATAAAAGTAATTTAATTATTTTATATCACTTTTAATTTATTAGAATAATTATATTAAATAAGATAAGCTTTTTTATCCTGATTAAAAAATTTATGATTAAAAAGCTTGACATAATATATATCACCGCCAAGCATAATAGTGCTAATTTTTTATTCTATCAACAAATTATTTTGAAAATAATTTTTCAAGTATATGTTTCAAAAGATAATAATTTTTTTATATATTATCATTTTTTATTTAATGATAATGTAAAAATAATTTATATTTTTATAGTACATTCTTATTAATTTTTTTATTATAAAACTTGTTCTGTAAGTTATATTATTACCTAGTTATTTTTAAAACTTAATAATCACTGATTCTATAAATTAACTTTATATAATCAATCACATATAATATGATATACATACTTCTTATAAAAAGTCAAGAGATTTATCACGGTATAATACATATTATCCTCTATCTATCATACACTGATTACAATCTTACCAACATAAAAAATTCATTTATATATTGAGAACATGCTATTATTACAATATGAATTTTCATATGTAGTTTGGTTCTGATTGAACTAATAGAAATCAAAGAGGGAGGAATTAGTTAAGTAACAAGATAAGGTGAGACAGCTAATTATAATTCGGGAGAGGGTAAAAAATATAATATCATAAGCCACAAAACCAGTCTCATAAAATGAATCCAAAGCTTGAAGAAGATCTTTTCTATCCTTCCAAAGGTTCAAGAATGTCCTTTTTTATTTTTCCAAAGATTTAATTAGAAAGGAAACACAAAATAGTAGAATTTAGTGTGAATTTTGTGCATTTATGAAAAATAGGAAATCACCTTAATATAATTATGAAATTATTTGTGTTTTATAAGTAGGGTGAAGTAAATGTATTAGTAGGACAGTGAAATTTAAAAAAAAAATACCTATAATACACTTTTTTATTTAAAATGCTATTTGTTTTAAGAGATGAGAGGTAAAAATATTATCTCCTTAAATTTATTGTTTAATTTTGATATTATTATTTTGGTTCAAAATGACCCTTTTACATGTATAGTTATTCTTTTTTCAATAATAAAAATATTTTAAAAAAGTGGTTGTTTATTATTATAAAAGAAATTTAAATACCAAGAAAATATTAGATACTATATTAAATATGGTATCATTTTCCTCTAACCTGTATTTAAATTTTATACTTCTTTTGCTTATTCATATTTTAGAAGAGATTAGTGTTCCATTTTATAATTTATACATAATAATATTTTTTTACTTATTTCTATTAAATATTTTGAGTAATTATATATTTTGATTAATGAATGTGACAAAAAAATTATAAATCATTAATAATAAAACATATGGTAACATTTTTCGAGCAGACAATAAAGTAAACTGAATTTATTAGTTTTATAGGTTTATAAACTCTCTGTTAATATTGTGTTATATCAAGGAAAATGAATTGAATACTTGATATTTAACTCAATGAACTTTACCCGTTACCAAGTCACTCTCTGAATTACCTGATCCAACATCCACCGTTCAATATTTGAAATTCTAGCATTTATAGCTCTTTTAATCCAGTTTTATTGTATTAATTTCTCTTGAGACCAGTTTTTATCAAATCACTACAAACAATCACTACAAACAGCTAAATAGCTACTAAAAATATGTATGATTATTGGCCCAAGTAAGAAGTGTTGGCCAAACCCACTCTAAAATGTCATAGTCCACGTAATCTGAAAAAAAAAATAAAGGTAAGCGGGAGTCAGACCCACACAATGCAATATTATTTGCAATGAATTAATTACAAGCTGCGTGGGCTAGACTCAAACAAAAACGCAAAAGAAAATTTAAAAAAGAAATTAAAATCAAGCGGAGGCCAGCAACATGGGCTAAACCAACACAAAACGTAAAAAGAAATTCAAAAAAATAAAAAAAAAAATCAAACGGGGGCCAAACCCATCATCACATTATTATTTACAATTAATTAATTTCAAGTAGCGTGGACTAGACCTATGCAAAATGCAAAAAAAAAATTAAAAACATAAAAATAAAACCCAGTGGGAGCCAGACCCACAACATAAGCAAGTAGCGTGGGTCAGACCCACGCACCACAATATTATAATAATTGTAATCGAATTAATAAGTATAATAATAAAAGTAATAAAGCAATAAAGTTCTTCAAGTCTAATGGTGCCCAGAGGTTATGGGTTATTTTGCGGGCTTTTGGCCCAAGCTATATGAGAGTATTATTTTAGTGAAATCTTTAACAAATATTTGCTTAAAATATTATTTTCTTCCAAATTTTCAAAGGATACTATAGCTAAAAGGATTATTCTCGTAAACATGTTTGATTGTCATTTAGTTACTTTGTAGAGAAAATAAAAGTAATTTAATTATTTTTTTTATCATTTTTAATTTATTAGAATAATTATATTAAATAAGATAAGCTTTTCTTTTATCCTAATTTTAGATTTTTTTCAAATTTTGTAAGTTTGTAAAAGATTATACCCTATTTATATTTTAATTTATATATTTTTTTTTGTTGATATAAAATAAGATAACTTTTTATAGTTCTTTTTACCTAAATTGGATGTTACTGTTACATGTGCTTTCAGCCATGGTCTAGTTTTGTTTTTTTTTTTTTTTTTTTTTTTTTTTTTTTTTTTTTTTTTTTTTTTTTTTTTTTTTTTTTTT
>Ga0209700_100245_pt1 | contig 93862 bp, 44 predicted proteins | sample SiratroredBW_FD_187528 | JGI IMG/M metagenome (GOLD analysis project Ga0209700, IMG submission 187528) | Root nodule microbial communities of legume samples collected from California, USA - Siratro red BW (SPAdes) (version 2) | ecosystem: Host-associated > Plants > Roots > Nodule | place: USA...
TCGTTTTTTTTTTTTTTTTTTTTTAGAAAAAATATTGGTCATGGTGTTCTAGAAGCCTTTTATTTTCCCCACTCAAACATATATTTAATTGCATCAAACTACACTTATAAGCAATTCCACTTCAAGATCAATGATTCTCTTGACTTACTTGGAATATTCATGTTCATCGTTTGAGTTATGAACAAGTTAATTAACTAAAATATATTTTGATATAATATGATTGCGATACTACGTTTGAGTTTTGACCAAGTTAACTGAAATATATATTATCTGAATATGTAATATTTTAAATTACATACCTATTTATTGTAAAGTATGTGAGACTTAATTTTAACACAAGAATAGAATAGAATACATAGAAAATAATAGACTTTAATTAAAAATAAAGAAATATACAAATAAACTGACAATATTTTGAGGTTTCGTTTAAGTTCATTGAGAGAAATATTTTGACTAACTAAAAGAAGAGTATTGAATGAAATGATTTTGTTTTTAAGAGTAAATTGACGTGGCTAAGTGGCTAAACCTCATGTATAAGAATAATAAAACATTTATTACTGCGAACATGTTTAACACATTATATGAACAACAATGATGTTAGCAAATCATTAAAGAACTATTAAATGCAATTAAAGAAATCAAACACTATTTTGTATATTATACATGAGTGTAATTCATGTAATTAAAGCAGTGTAATTCACTTCCACGTATACTTGGTTACCATTACATGTTTGTTTTCTTTTACTCTTTTCTGTTATCTCTTTTTCAGTGTTCTCATGTTGAAATTGTTTAGTTTTCTTTCGAAGCAACCAAAAATAAAGGAATGTTGTTGACTTTATATTTAACAGTTCACTTACTCTTAACCACCACATAGATATTATAGTATTTAACATAACAAGTAACAAAGCTTCCATTTTCACTTGTTTTTCCTTTAGGTTGACTCTGATATATGCAAAAGTTGAAGAAGAACATTAAAATATCAATTCACACCAACCCATTTGTGTGGCAAAGGTCAGCTCAATCTTGATGTAAGGATGATGAGATGGAATATAATTGTGTTCCCACTTTTTTAATTTGTGAAGGGTCAATATTTCCTTAAGTTATTATTTAGAGTAATTTTTTTTTTAATGTTAACTTGTAGTCAGATATTGACTATGTATTTAATCTTGCCTAATTCATTTTTTGTATGCAAAATACAGTTTCTTATAGTGATATTAGACTCATAAAAGATGGTCGAATATAGAAGAGGAAATTTGACTTGTTGAAGAATGAATGGGTAGGTGCATGAATAATAGTTGTTTATACGAGTAAAATTATAAAGAAATATTTGAAAATTCGATTACACTTAACTTCAAAAATTCCGCCCATTGACCATTATGATTATGTTATTATAATAATATAAATGTTTATTGTTAAAATTAAACCATTTAAAATAAATAAATTTCATTTCGTTTTTGTTTTTTTAAGTAAACAGTCTACATTTTTATTTGTTTTTCTTTTTTTTTTCTCTCATTCAGGAGACAGGGTCTTTTGTACCTTTTTTTTTTCATGAACAAACATCCATGGTTGGAATCATCAACTATGATTTTTCTTAAGATTGGAATCATGAATGAATGTGGTTGGCCTAAAGTTTTTCTGAGTTTTCTATATATTAACCAAAAGGAAGGGCGTTCAAAGTTGGATTATAAGGTCGTGATTTGTTACCAAAACACGAATCTTCAAATAATATTGCATGTTCAAATTTTTTTATGACTCTACGGACTTACATAGAGAAAATTTTTATAAACATTTTCAAGATATATATAAGTATATAGTGTGATAATCAATATAACATATTCCTACTATTTTCACGTGTGATTTTCCAATTCCATTACAAATAATATATAATATATTATACATAGAGTTATATATACATCAATCTTATAAATTTTAATTTGAGATACGTTGGTCAACCTATACGCTGGTTGGGAGTTCAAGGTCTGAAAGTCACGACTTTGTTCTATATACATTTTTTTATCATTGTTATGCCCTATTAGGTCAACGCAAAGTAAGCACACTTTTAATTTATCCCCTTCACACTTTTTTTTTACAATATTGATGCTAAAGTGACGAACTAAATTCATGGATTTATAACTTTCCATATATAACTCTAAAATACTTTTGCACTTAGGGACTTATAAGCATTTCATGTAAATTATCCAGAAAAATATTGATTAGCTTATTACTAATATAAAATAATTATTAAGAAAAAAAGTCACTTTTTATTTTAATTTTAAAGAATATATAATACTAGTTCTGAAATCGTTAAACCCTAAACTCTATGTAAAGAAACATATCATCTCGATTCTTGACAAATCATTATAATAAATTCATCTAATTAATCAATAATTTTTATCTAGAAAGACCAGAGTTATAATATTGGTCAAATTCAAAGTTTAATTTGAGTTGTTCTATTTTCTTTCTGGAGGAAAACCTAGAAAAGGGTTGGTGAGTGGCAAAAATAATCTATTATTTTTGTGGTTCAAAGTGGAGACTTGAATTGTAAAAAAAGTAGGAGTTAGATGAACAAACAATCCCCTCTGTTCCACTCTGGAAGAAGCAAGTCTTTGTTATTGTGTACGTTGTGCTTCAAACTTCAAAACTCATGACTTCTTCTTCCACATTTTGTTGAAGCAATTGTTTTTCTTATGGCTTTTGGTAGGTTCTGTCATATATGTCAACTACTGAAACATGCTTCTTTTGGCACTTTCTAACTAACACCTTACGTATCATGCTCTCTCATATCTACTGCTGCCAAGAACCAATAACACTTCTATTCTAACACTTCTACAATGCATATCTGTAAAAAATTATTAATAGTATTACGTAAATTAATTCACTGAAAAAGTTGAAATGTAAGTCTGAGTTTACTTAAGTATTCAACTAAGACACCAATATTAATTAAAAGTAAATATCTTTCTTGATAGCATATTACATACTTTAAAATAAATTAAAACACATAAGTGTGACATAAGAGACAAATGAAGAACACAGAGACTAACGAATATCCAATTCCAAGCATTATTGAATTAACGAGTTGTCAAGTTGCATGAAACTTGCAACTTGTGAACAAGAGATTTGGATTTTGGGACATAGTCATTGTAACTGAGAAATGTTACAGAAGAACAACATAAATTTTCTTCCCTTCAATTATTCTTTTGCTTTTGCTTTTGCTTCCCTTAACTTTGGTAAAGGCCACTTTCATTCTTAATCATCATCTTGATTGAGATGTCTCAATTGCAAATAATTAATGCCAATCTTGCAAGTGACTAATAAGGTAATTTTACACATGATACAAATCTTGTTTTCTTTGGGGAAGTTGAAACATTACTATCTACACCAAATGTGATATTTTTAAATATATTCATCTTTTTTGAAATTTCTCCTTTATTTATTCAAAGTTGGACTTCTTTTGACAAAGATGCAGTAATCAGTCTCCATTAAGAAAAAGGACAAGAATCCATAGCCTACCACGAAGACCAAGTTTTATATTATTATTGCTTTTTAATGGCATGGATTGGTACAAAGAATCGAATTAATTAATTCTTGAAAGGCATCAAATTTACTGTATTTGCAAATAATTCGTGCAAGCTGGAGTATAATATTGTTATTGTAGTAAACAGTTATTAAGAACAATAAACAATTCAAATTTCTTATTTTACTCAAGATAGTTATGACACCAATATAAAAACATAAAGTAGTTTGCAATGTCTCATGCGTAAGCAAGGTAAGAATAAACTATGAACAACCAAAGATAATTGTTAATCAAAATGGTGCATCTTTAACTCATTTTATGAATCAATTCAAAGTGATAACATATAAAAGCTATCAGCAACACACGACAATGGTTGGTGTAAACGTGCAGATAAAATACAAAAATTAATAATACATAAACACTTGTGGCAGCTTTTGAGTTTATATTTAAATAAACTATTACTATAAGAGTCTACAGTAAAGTCGCAATAAAATTGTGTGTTGTAGCCTTTTATTTTATATTTCTCTTAGAAGTTTGTGTGTAAGATTTCAATTGGTAGATAATGAAATTATTACAATTTGATGTTTAGATATTTTCATAAATGTTCTCCTTTGCCTTGAATCCTGGCAGCCAGAATCTGTTGAATTCCACAGATAATGATGGTTCTTTGTTTTTAGTTTTTTAGAACAAAGACAGCATCATACAAACAAATCATTAAGTTATTTTTAAGACTGATAAAAACATTTATGCTAATTTGTTTTGAATCTAAATATTAAAAATACACATTTCAAACAAAAAAGTAATTTTAGAAAACTAAAGAGTAAATATAATTTTTAAAAAGTAGAAACTCACAACCAGTAACCTTGCCAAACATTTTTGGTATCAGTCCCTATCATTGAGCTTTTTCTTTTTTTCTTAAAACGTTTCAGTTTTGAGTGTACCTTCGTAATATCGTCCTGCACCTCCATAACAAACAGCAAGAGACAAAAATGTTTTTAGGAGAAAATTTCTAAGGCACTACCCTCCACTCGCAACCTTTAACTTTCGGAATGAATCAATCTATAATTATAACACGCACTATATATAAGTAAAATGTCTAAAATATCTTTGAGTTTTAAAATAATAAAATAAGATTTCTATTTTCCGTTTCTTTTTCACAGTTTCTTTCTAGTTGTATTTTTTGTTATGACTTCATAAATACTGTGAAGAAACTAAAACTAAGTTGAAAAAAAAAAAAATTACGTACACTATAAACCAGTATTATGAATAAATAACGGTAAAAAATTATAAAATGCTTAAGATCCACTATATCATACAGAGGATAATGCTGCAGGTAAATAGAAAAAACCGTAAGATACTTTTTATTGTAAAAGACAAAATAACAGAAAAAAAAAACATTTATGAATATTAATGGTATTTTAAAAATATTATAAGTGTAGGTCCCAATTATATAGTACAGGAAGTAATTACCTATGGTGAAGAATCCGTCCAGTTTTGAATTTAAAGGGAGCCCCATCTTCGTTTTCCATATGTGGGTAATATATAGGTGGAGGAAGAAGATATGGAGGTGCAAGAAGACGCCGTCTCAATTTTTTCAAAATGGGCCTAATTATTTTGTAGCCCATTCAATCTGGCCCAAATTCAGGTTGTTGTTATGGGCCTCTTAATCCACAACTTGACTAGTCCGTGTTTCTTAGATTTAGATTCAGCATTACTTTTAGCATTTGATAAGAGAGCTTTTGCTTTTTGTTCCACCTTTTTGGTATCCCTTCATTATCTATCACTGAATTCTAATTTTGAGATTCTCTTAACAATTCTCCGACCATCAACTATTCAACCATTTTTCTTTTCTTTCTTTCTAAACAACACTTTATAAACTTAGCTTAAATACCACGACAACTAACAAATTAATCGTTTCACTATTTTTCGACCTACTTTACTTCAAACACCACAAATATAAATTTCGAGGTGCAAAATTTTATCATTCATGCTAACTACTAAAAAGAGACAGATACAAAAGTTTACATTTGAACAAAATCTAGGATTATGTTAATTTTAATTTTATATTATATTAGAGGAAATGCACAAATCTATGTCCATGTTTTTTGACAAAGAAACATTATGGTACTGACACATAAAGCCCCCACAAGAAAAGAAGTAATAATATTTGTTGTTGTTATTATTGGTTTTGTGTGTGAAGTGAAATGATGAGGAACACACTGGTAGCAGGGCTGTAAAGTAAAGGAAGAGAAAGCAAGACGAAAAAAAGGAAAAAGAAACAACGTCGTTATGATTCCCGGAACCAGTGTCGGCGGTAGAAGGGACACGCTATCATCGCTCAAACTTTTTCCCACCAAAAAATCTTCATTTGTGTTCCTTTCAAATAACCACTCTCACTCTCACTATCCTTCATTCGTTAATTAATGCTGTCGCCGTTTTCGCCCATGCCGGAAATCCACGTCGATTTCCGTGCGCCGCCGCCCTCTCCGGTGGCATCCGGTCGGAGATCCACCGTCACCAACGACGACGTTTTGACCGAGTTTCTAGAGGCTTCGCTCCGCGTCCCCGATCTTGTCTTGCCGGACAAGATCTTCCCCAAACAGAAGCACCTCGACGCGCCTCCTGAGGTCGACTTCGTGTCGCTCTGCTTCCACCGCGACGGCGCTCTCCGAGACGTCGTTTCCGACTCCCTCACCAGGATCGGATGCTTCCAGCTTCTCAACCACGGGATACCGTCACAGCTCGTGGACTCCGCCGCCAAGGACGCCGCCGGAGTGTTCCGGGTGCCGCATGCAAAGCGTGCGGCGGCTACTAGGTCGCCGGAGAAGCCGTGGGGGTTCGAGGAGTATCACGCCGGAGAGGGAGAAGAAGAAGGGAGTGAAGAATTCTTGTGGTGCAATGAAGAGGAGTTGAAGTCGAAAATGGAGGGAATTTTGCCCATTGGATATCCAAATTTCAGGTTACACTAAAAATTTAGACTTTTCTTCCATTTTTGTGTAATTTTGGAGGGAAATTATCAAAATGGTTAATAAATATTTTATTCCCAGAGTGAATAAATCTTATAATTTTATTTAATTAAGAATGTAATTGTTTTAAAGTGACACAAACACTAAATTATATAATAAGACATAATTTTAGTTTAATTTTGAATACACTAAAATTTTATTAATATAACATGATTTTATTATTCATACTAAAATCATATTGTCACACGATTTTTTCCTTTATAAAATTGTATTGGCATGATTTATTCATAACAAGAATAAAATAAAATTTATTCATTTTAGATATTTTTTGAAAAAATTGTAATAGGGTGAAAAAAACATCATATAAATGATCATACTTCTACTTGTTTAATTATAAAAATAAATAAATTTTCAGTTTTTTTCATAGAAAATTTTGTCTGCACCAAGTATTATTCATTTTATTTGTTGGTTATCATCAAAATTTAAAAAGCTTTTACTTCCAAATAATAAAGAGAAAACAATAAAAAGATTCAAATAACAGCATTAACTTGATTACTAAAGTTTTGAAGCTGTGTGAACTTGCAGTGAGAAGATGGAAAAGCTTATGTCACGCATAGAGATGGTGGCTATGAAAATGTTGGGTGTGATATTGAAAAAGAAGAGTGTAGAAATTGTGGGTGGGCAAGAGAAAAGGAATGTTTGTTGCATATTTAAGCATGGTGGTGATAATAGTAGGGATGCATGGGCTAATTCCTTGAAATATGAAGTGATTAGAATGCTGATTAGAGGAAGTGAATACTCTCATTCATTGTGCTTCCATCTATGCAATGGCTCTTCACAGTTTCATGTTTACTCCAAGAAAAGTTGGCTCTCTTTCTGCCCTGAACCAGGTGCCATTATAGTCACTGCTGGAGATCAAATCCAAGTCAGTTTATGTTCTACTCTTGAATTTCTTCATATTTTTAGGTATAATGATGCATACCAATTGCAGAGTATTGACCAGGTTGATGTTGTTTGGCTACAGATATTGAGTGGTGAACAGTACAAAAGTGTGATTGGAAGACCAATCTTTGAAGCAGAGAAAGAAGAGAGCATTTCAATGGCTTTCCTCTATTCTACTGCAAACAGGAAGAACAAATTTGAAAGGAGTAGGGGGAAAACTATTTCACTTTCCCAGCAAGCCATATTGGCTTTGATTCTGCCCCTTTTGTACCATGTTATGATTCTTGTCTGCAAAAAACTTAATTAATGAAAAGCAAAATACACATCCACACCTTCAATTCACCAACACTTGTACAATTGCCACTCATGAACTCACAAACACTCCACACTTCTATACTTTCTTACCATGTTTGTCTCAAGTATTGACACTTTTGCATCAACTTAATTAAAAACAGTGAAAATTAAGGTTCCTGCTTTAGTCATGGGTTTTTTGGTGTATTCAGAAGCATATTCTCAGAGGTCTTAAAATAGTCACTAGACAAAATTTATATCAATGAACCAACATGATAGTTTCAAGATTAAAAAGAAGAACTGGTGAAATACTCTCAATACAAGCAGACTTGTATCATTGTAACAACACATTAAAGTCTTCCAGCTTTAGATGTAAAATTTCTCTTTAAAGCTTCATTCAGAAAATTATGGATAGCAAGACATAATGAATTATTAACAGTTAAATAAATACAAGATATTAACTTCAAAATTTCAAACAGTAATGCTTTCACTATACAAAAAAATATAGTATATATATATAAACAGTTGAAATATTTTAGACTTAATTAAGTTTTGAATTTCTTAAACCTTTATTAAAAAATTATATTTTTAATATACTTTTTATATATATTTTAATTAATATAATCGTGACCTTGCATTATCGTTAACTACTTGTAATAAAAAATAAAAATCAACAAACTTAAGTTTTAAATTCCTCATACAATTTGATATTTTAAATAGAATCTTTATTAAAAATTAATTTTTATTCTATTTAATACTCAATTTTTTTATATCGTAGAGAATTAAATTTTAATTATATCGTTATTTATTATTTTTTTATTATGAAAAGATGATATAAGATATTGGTTACAAAATTAAATATTAATCACTTAATTAAAAAACATAAATTTTTTAAATGCTCATTATAACAAAAATATTTTAATAAAAATTTAATTAAAAATATATAAATTAACAATGCACTTAAGACTCAATAAACCAATTTTTAATTTAAACGTATCTCAATCTATAAATATAACTGTCCTTTTAAAATTTTAGCAGTATTGTTAGTTTTAATGGTTTTTTATTTTTATCCTAAATTATAATTAGTTTAACTGGAAAAATTTAAAACATTTATTAAGAAAAATAAATATTTGTCATAATATTATATATATATGTGCTTCATTTATTTATAAAAACATTAAATATTTTACTTAAATTATACACTTAAAAAATATATATAATGATTCAACATCATAATATCAGAATTATAATATAGAAAATAAATGAATTGTAATAATTTTTGTTAAAATATAACATTAAAAGTAAATAATTTAATACAAAAAAAATATTATCTAATTAATCTAGGCAGATGAAAAAATAATTAACTTAATTAAAAATATTATTTGCAATAAACTTGATTCTATTAATTAATAATTTCTATTTTTAACGCTTAACTTATATATAAGCACATTAAAAAATAACAGTTAAAAAAAAAGTGAGACATTTAAAAATAAAAATATTTGTATAGGTTTGATACTGTGACGAAGTCGAAGTCTTTGGAAAATTTCTCGTTTTCTTAATTTCCATTAATCTAATCAATTTTGTTCATATTCTTTTTGGAAAATCAAAATAAAATATATATAAACAAAACAGGTTATTTTCAATTTTTCAACGTGGACCAGTAAGAAAAAGAAAAAAGAAAAGAAAAGAAAAGGTGAAACATAATTTGGAATGAAGTATATGTGTGTAGTTATGGTGATGGCAAGGCAATGGTAACGCCTCTGCCAGAGAGAGTCTGAGATAGCTTCCTTCACTTTCTCTCTTTCGATCTTCCTTACACCATTTCTCACAACTATTGTTTCCAATCTCACGCTAATGGGTATGCTTTTTCCGTTCTCTTAGTCGTTTATCTGATTCCTGCATTTTTTTTTTTCAATCTTATTCTGATCACCTTTTGATTTCTCTCTGCTTTCCCAATTCTAACTTACACCAAAGTTGAAATCTTTTATAGATGATGGTTGTTGGGTGTTAACGGAAAACCTGTTGTTACACTTGCATGCGTTTTGTTTTTACCATTTTTTTATTTTCGACTTTTGTTTTGGACATTTGATCCTTTGGTTGGACTCGGGACAAGGTTTAGATTGTTGCTATGGGGAGAACAAAATTGAGAAGGGTGTGCCCATTAGAGGGTTGATTAATTTAGTTTTATGGTATGGAGATTAGTATCTCTGCTCAGTTTTTTCAGTGATAGTGGGAGTATTGGGCATGATTAATGGATGGAGTGTTGAACCAGATAACAATGCTCTTAGCAGGGCTGGATGATCAAGTTGATTTTCCTTTGTTCCTGATTTCTGTGTTTCTAGCAATTTGTATATCACAGTGCAAAGCTGCAATCATACCTAAGATGATTCCAGTTTTGCCTGTGGATCTCAATTAGTGCTATAGTTTAAATTTGAGCAAGTTATGGTACATTCAATGTTGCTGGGATGAACACTTTGTGAAGGAGGTGAAGTTGGCTGAATGTGGGCTTTCGTAGGATGTAGTTTCTATAATGGGTCCACAAAGTAGTGGTATGCTTTCTTGCTTCCATAGCCTTATTGTTTTTCCTTCCCTTCTCAAGATAATTGGATTTTATGATTGCTATAACCTCTCTATACATCATTAGAATGTCACTGTCTGCTGATCTTTCAAGTTCAAAAGGTTATCTGTCCTTCCCTTAGACTTTATTATGGCTATAAATTTGTAAGAGGAAGAAATAAAATTCCCGGATAGAATTGGGTAGTTTTTCCTCTTATTTGAATTTTTGGGTTTCTAGAACTAAAGCATTGGTTATGTTCACATTTAAATTCACCGTGATCTGAAAACTATTTATTTGAAACCTACAAAGTCTTATTATTATGCAATCATTTTGATGATTGATGGTTAGCAGTCATGTCTTAAGTATCTACTTATTCTAATCCTATGATTAGATAGATTTTAAGTATCTACCTGTTCTTACCACAAGATGAATTTTAAATAAATTTGTGTTCTCTAATTCATGAATGAATCTATGCATATGTTTTTTACTTTTAAACTAATTTTCATGAAAAAAAAGTAGCGTGAGCTTAAGTTTTTCCTACAAAGGAATTCTAGAGAACATTTATGAACTTATCCTATTTGATTATTCCAACCTTTGTCTGTCATTCACTCAATCAATGCATGTACTCTGTTTAGCAATATAATTGTTTTGTTTCCATTCATCTCAGATAAAGACTTAACAAACTCAGATATATCTAATAGCTTTGTTTTGTCTAAATTCTTAGCATTATATGATATATTTGAAGTATTTTTTTATTGTACAATATTGTGATTCGGTACAAAATTATGATTCACGTTTAAAACAATGTCTCATTGATTCACAATTTGAATCTTGATTTGATAACCTTTGTGATTTTTGTTCTTAATCTTAGGTACACAAGCTACAGATATCTCGGAGTTGGCATTTGAAGCAAGATCTACAAAGGATATTGCATGGTGAAATAAAATTCATTCTTTTCTGTTACTTTTTTTGTTAGTTTCTCACACACTTTCTGCCAACTTCTTATGTTTACTTTTTTCAATTATAGGCATGATGTTGCAATGTTCCTTAACTACAGAGTTGTGTGCTCAGGCGAACTTGTAAGATTCTTCTTTATTCTAATTCACATGTTGTTGGTCGAGAAGAAACTGAGACATTATCCTCAGAATTTGTAACAAGGAGAGGAATAATGACTGTTTCTTTCATTCCTGATCCTTTTATCTAAAGTCTTTATCTACATTATTATCTAAATCATTTTTGTGATATTGTGGACAACCAAATAAGGGTTTTGTGACTTACAATTTAGGAAGTTCGTGTCCGATATGCTGGATTTAGTAAAGAGCAGGATGAGTGGGTGAATGTGAAAAAGGGGGTGCGTGAGAGATCCATACCATTAGAACCTTCAGAGTGTCACAAGGTTCAGGATGGAAATCTTGTACTCTGTTTCATGGTAAGGGGTATCATCTTTTATTCTGCTTCAATTTATCTTTCCGATGTCATGGTTAAATTTAGCACAAGTCTCTTTTGGTTTTTCACAGGAACGAGAGGATTATGCTCTCTATTGTGATGCTCGAGTTGTGAAAATCCAGAGGAAGATGCATGATCCAACAGGGTGTACCTGCACCTTCTTTGTTCTATTTCTCCATGACAACACTGAGGTTATCTTTGACCTTTTTTTCTTCCTTATAAATGACCCTTTTGAGGTCGTTTCTTATGTAAAATTTTCGATATTAACACTTTCTGATGTTGTTTCATATGTCTTTGCCAGGAAGAAGTTTCTTGGAACAGGTTATGCTGTAGGCCTAGAGAAGAAGAATGTGCTGTCTACCCAAGTCTTACCCTTGATTCCACCCAAACTCTCTCCCCAAATTCCTCCCTAAATCCCATAGAGTCCTTGTGGGGATGAAAAGGGATGAAAAGGGCCAACTTTTTTCGAATTTCCCTCTTACTTTTGGTTAATGTTTAGTGTTTATTTACAGCTTAAGATTGTTAGATTTTGATAATGACAAACCTTTTTGTTATGTTGAACAAAATTAATTCAATACTATGGAATCGAATACTACAAAATCTAATTACAACAAAAAACTCTTTTATAAAAAAAAATCTGTATATATATGATATATTAAAAATTACTATATAACTGATTCAGTTTTATAATATCAAAATTAATATATATAAAATAAATTATAACTCGAAGTAATAACATTTTAAATAAAAAAAAATACAATATTAGAAGTAAACTATTTAATCTAAAACTAAATATAATATATACAATTACCTTATTTACATTAAATAATATATATATATATATATATATATATATATATATATATTACTTGATTAAATTATGAACTCAAAAATATAATTATCTTAATTCAAAATATCCATTTTTATCTTGAATATATTGATTAATATATTCTATTTCTAGCCTTTAACTAATAGTTAATAATAAAGTTTATAAAATGTTTAAGATTTAAAAAAAAACTCAGTTTATTCAAGATACAAAATTTAATCATATAAACAATTTTAAATAACAATTAATAGTTCTAGAACATCTAAAAACAATTATTTCATAATTTAAAATCATAAATTCAACCAAAAACAACTAACTCACATGTCAAAGTTAATTCTCCTCTAAGAAATGACTTCTAAAACATAGGAAAATCTAAAAAATCTCACTTCTAAATAAAATAAGAAAAGAGAATTTAAGATCTGACACAACATATGTACTATTGAACCAATTAAAATCTTTCTTAGTTGTGAAGTTAGTTAAACTAAAAAGATGTCTGATCATCCCGGATGTCAAACATTCCCATTATTGCTTAAGTTATCAAGTTATCTAAACTAAAAAGATGTCGGACCACTCCCATATGTCAGAAATCTCATTATTGCTTAGGTTTTCCATGGTATAAAAAATGAAAGAATAATCTCATATGTCAGACATCTCCATTATTGGTTAGGTTTTCCATCTTATAAAGAATGAAAGAATAATCATATGTCAGTCACTCCCGGATCTCATCTTTCTGTCAGAAAATCAGCTTTTGGTGTGTTATATGTTTTTCATCTGACAAAAAATAGATTGAATGTATCTTCCATCTGACAAAAAATGAAAGAGTAATCATTACATAGACATTTAATGTTGAATACACCTTACACATTCTTCTTGAAAAAGTCATCATTACATAAATATGATAAATAACAAAAAAACCAGAAGAGAAAACAATAAGTTTTATTTAATCAATGTAAAAGCTAAACCTCCGACATCTAAAATGATGGAAGATGGAAAATTCCTTCATTAGGACTTGTTGACTCTCTCTAATAAAATATATAAGAATTAGCTTTTGAATATTAAAAAAAAGTCATAAAAATTAAAAAAAATAAAATTTAGAAACCAACAACTCACTAGTTAATATGCTAATTTATATATTCAATATAACTTAAAATTTTTATTACTTTTCAAAATCACTTTTATTAAACAAATATTCATTCTTACAAGGCAATTGCTTCCTCCACTATTCAAATTGTTTTATACACTTAACAAATTTTTAAAATGTCAAAAATATCCTTATTATTTTTATTTTAAATTATTTATTATATAATTTTTTCTCTCTCTCACTTAATTGAGTCAAACCTTAACTATAATCAAGAAAAAAAAGTGTTAACAAACTAAAAGTTATAAATATTTTATTTTAACAAATTAAAATTATAAATATCTTAACAATAAAATATCTCATTTTAACAAAATCTTAAAAAATAAAATAACCATTAATATTTAATTGATTGAAAAAAAATTGATATTATGTAATAATAATTGTCCATATTTATCTGTGTAGTTAAAATGTACAATACATATGATAGAGAGGACAAAAATTATTTAATATATAAATCTTAAAATAAAAATAATAAGGATATTATTGATATATTATAAAATAATTTAGTGCAAGAAACAATTTGTATAGTGCAGAAAATAACATTCTCATAATAATAATAAGCATAATGAGTCAACAATTATTTCAAATTTTATACAAATAAAATACAGAGAAAAAGAAATTAAAAACCATCAGAATTTATTAATTTTATAGAACCAAGAGTATATTCAAGTCAATATTTTTTTCTCCTTAACTTTTATAATAATATAAAACTTTCATAAATTCAACAATTGAATCATGTAGTTCAATTTTTTTTTAAAAAGCTACAGATCCATGCTATAAAATTTTATAATTCGTAATGTCAAAATCAGCAATGAATTATTAAAATTGATTAATAAATAAGTATGATGAATACTAACAGTGTAATTTTTCTCAAATACAACTAAATCCATAACTATTGTAAAATTGAAGTTAAATTAACTGAAAGAAAATATAAAAAGTATATTCTAGCTATCTTACAAGATAATCGAACTGATACTTTATTTGTGAGGACTGAATATTTATTATCTTTAATAACTTTTATAAGAATATAAGTGTTAAATTCATCAATTGGATATATAGGATAAATTTTTAAGACTAAATTTCATATTATAGTATTCATAATTATAATTAATATTTACTTGCATTTAAAAAGTTAAACGGAAAAATAAAGATAATTGATGAAATATCAAATCAATTTTTTAAAATAAAAAAAAAAAATCTTGCATCTGCATAACTTTATGTTGTACAAATGTGATTGGCCAATGGACACTGATCATAACTTTAATTAATCATTGACAGAAACAATTTCCACACGAATGGTAACCTGGGGTATTACAGTTTAGTTTCACTGCTCGCGTTCATTCTGCTACATACAAATAATTAAAACTGTAGTCATCAAAATTTCTTGGGGCATGGACCACTTGAAATAATCAGCGGATTATTGCTTCTCAGTTGCAGCCACGTTTGCAGGGTTCAAGAAACTGTACGTCCGTAGCAAATAGAAGCAATGTAGAGGTTCTTAGCCCACTTCTCCTGTAAAACCAAATATGTATGATGAGACCTTAATTAACTGTTAAAACCAAAAGCAAACACAACAATTGCATTATTTCACACCTTGACATGTGTACTAGGAAAAGCAGAAGTCCTAAGAGTTTCCTGAGTTTCATCTAAAGGCTTCCTCCTTGGCACGCTCAGGACAAAAGCAGCTTGGTCCCAAGTCGCGGCAGTAGATGTGATCCTGTAACCACTATCCCACCGCTTGTGAATCCCCTCACTAGGATACAGAAAGTCTAGTTCAATAACCTGAAATTCAAATAAACAACAATGGAAACAACTGTTATTCATGCTACGAAGTTGCATTGTGAACTACACTACTGACAGATAAATGACCTGGTCTGAATATCCTGCACCACGAGACATGACGACTCCCCATCTCGGACCTGAGGTGGCCATTGAAGTCACGTAAAATCCCTCCCTCCACTTTTTGTTAATCCACTTAAAAGGAAATGAATCACTGACTTTGTATGATTGCTGCACAAACTGTGTGCCTGGAATCCACCAAGATCATAGTCAGCAGAAAAACAATTGAAAATTGCCAATCGACATAGCCGATATATATACTTTAGAGGAGCTAACCCTTGGACATTACTACTAGCGAACTCCCATTTGCAGCTCCAGCAATTGCGCTGATGTAGTAACCCAGTTCCCATTGCTCCACAATCCATTCCTTCAGGTCAACCAAAACCGAGTATTCCCAATTAATAAGCATGCCTTGCTATTATATATTAACAAATCTACAGACTACGATCACCCATGACCAATGCTGGCTATATATACTTTCAAACAAATTACTCATTATTGGGTGAATTGAATGTTTGTTGAAAATATCATATGTAAACAATCTACAAATAAAAATATAAAAGCAATGGATTGAAATTTACCTTATGGAGAAAGAAGGGTGAGAGTTCGTAAACTTGGCCAGCGAAACCTGTCCCTGCATCCATGATTAATGCCCATACGTTCTGACATGAAGCAACACTGCTAATATATAAGCCATCCTCGTTTCCTTTCTCAATGTGCTGGGATAACCTTGTATCTGATACATTGTAGTGATATCTGCAACACAAAACACAATCATTACTAATGTACAACAACTCCCTTCCATTAATAATTTCAAAAGGTGGATGATTCTTAGCACATTATTCCTGTGATTAAAATATGTAATCCAGAGTAAGCCAAACATATAACACATCACATACACACAAAAGGTTGTTCAAAACAGATTCCACAAGATGCCAAGGATGGGAAATGCGCAATTGCGAACCCTATGCATTGGTTTAAAATGCCTGAAATAGGACATATAAATGACAAAGCAAACTTCATGGCATTCGAATGGGTACCTTTGTTTCATTGGTCTACGAGCATTGTAAACACTTATCCACTGGGATGCTGGCAAACCTATACGAATCTTCTTTTTCGGCTGGTCATCGTCATCTTCTTCCATAGCTAATCGACCTCTCTTGTGACCAATGAGCTTCAGACAACAAAACTAGCAATATCAGCATCTAAACTACGACCTTTGAATGCATAAAGTAATAACAAGTATATTTACTAAAATCTTGGAATGCATACAAAACAACACAAATGTGAAGGGGTAGAAAAATTTATACCTTTTGTGCACCCTCTGTATTAATTGGTCTAATATCCGGGTTAGGACCAACAATCCCATCAAATAAAGAAATGTATTTTGCATAATTGGGTTCTTCATCAAACTTTAAGTTCACAACATGTTCAACAAACTGCTTAAAAGGTTGGGGACAAAAGCAGCAAATAATCTCAGGAGATGTTCCCATCTTCTTCTTGCAAACCAGAAAACCTTTGTTTTCACCCTGAGAAAATAACGTTAAAGACCAACATTCTCAACATAAGAATAAAAGTAAGTTACTTTAATATGTCCAACCTGGAATCCCTGCCAAGGAAGGCGACCTCGGAGAAGGAAAATCAATGTATATGCAAGAGATTCCAAGTCATCCCTCCTGCTTGCAGTTCTCCCTAAATGTGCATGAACACTAGCATAGCGGACTGTGCCTCTGAAAATATTTCCCACATAAGTTATTAATACCAATACAGAAAACAGTATAAAAAGCTGTGTAAATACTTTCTACAAATTCAATTATAAATACCTAAATACATCTGGCCTTTGATCATATTCCACATGTGAGCCTGTTGTACTATCCCTCCACTTAGTAGCTGTATGCCCAAAACAGCAAAGGAAGTGTGTAATCTAGCACTGCCAAAATATGTAAATATAATACATAAAAAGTTGATAACTATATCATACCTAATCCAAGATCTACAAGGAACAATTTTTTCTCATCAGGCGTCCCAGGAGGACCAAGCAGAAAATTTTCAGGCTTCACATCCCCGTGCACATATCTGCCATATAGTGTAGCCATTTTAAGGAGCATGATTCCAAGCATTATGAAACATTATACACACACACACGAACAAACTACTGATGCATCGAAAAAGATATAGCTTTACAAGTAGTTGCCGGCAAATATTCAATGCTTAAAGGAAACATATATCAAAAAATTATCAAGTATTTGTATATAGAAATTATCCCGTGTGGGTGGTACGAAAATTACCCTCGAGAGTGCATTTTTTCCAATATAGATATTGCTTCAATGGCAATACAAGCAACCATTTCAGTGGACATGCTGGAATTCACAAAAACACATTAGCACACCAACTGAAAGTTAAAATCAACTACAAAGAATACAATTTTATTCATAAATGACAATTCCAAGGACTTACGCATGAGAGTTATTATTATTCCAAACATCCCACAGGCTAGGTCCCAGTATATCCATAACCTGCACAAATTAATTTCTCAAGTCAAACAAACAAACTTTAACCAACACAATATCAAATAAGAGAAATATTGAACCATCCTTCATCATATTAGTTGCAATAATGAAGAAATAGTCAAGAATAAGATCCAACAACACACCATGACATAATAGTCGCCCTGCCTGCCCTTGTAGTGTACTTGTGGCACACCATGACTGCCACCGAGAGTGCTGGACAAAACAGGGAAATAGGAAAGTGATGAATGGCAAAGCCTAGAAAAAGAAGAGATGGTGACTATAGAAAGGAGACAGAATAGCACTCACTTGTACACTTGCCACTCGTAGGGTGGTCCATAGGTACATCCTTTACTAGTTCTATGCTCAAGCTTTAATGCAACCTGATCAAATAGTTAACAATGTGAATATTTGAAATTTAAACATAAGAAGTTAAACTTCACATTCAATACGGAAAAGATAACATACCTCTACAGCTCCAGGTCCAGTTCTGTCATTCGAATTTCCACCACAACGTCGTCCAACATATACCTGACCAAATCCACCCTTACCAAGTTTTCTTTCTACTTTATAACAAGGGGAATTACCTACTTGAATCTGTCCGCAAAAGAGAACAAAATTAGGATATCAGTATCAGCAGAACATGTTATCATGCATATTTATGCTTCATGATTTACAAGATTCAATTAGGAAAAACAGACATTTATTGATATCCATGACAGCACGACAAGAGAAATGTGAGAAAACTATTAGGGAGGAAAACAATTCATAGGAGCCTCTGTAGAGACTGCTGAACAACTGTGTTTTTCGTATGTATGCTCTTTTTTAATCTATTGAAGAATGACTTTTCAAACTGCTGGTGTTAGACAACTAAACATGTTATTTGGTTTGCATCAACGGTCTCACTCCAACCTTTACTCTCTAACATTGGACTTATAATATACTATTACAAGTGCAAAAATCCCGTAAGGTCATGAAATGTAGACTAACTATTAGTGACAGCTAACTTTCGGAAAGTAAAGTTATAAGTGTTAGGATGGCCATCCAAACAAATATGTAGCATAGACAAACACATACCAACAGAATAAATACTGACTGGCTATTCGCGTTATAGTTGAAATAGGATTTTTTTCATATGTGTGGGTAAATTGTATTGGCAATGGATTCTTTCATCGAAAGACTGGGATAATATGAGAGCGTGTAAAAACAAAACATACAAGCAACTGTGCCACTACTAGGATTTTTTCCGCATGAGTGTTCGAATGTTACATGCATTCAACAGATGCGATAATACACAGCTTATGCGTATTTGAACAAAACTGGTATGATTATGGGTTTATAGGACGTGCCAAAACAGATGCTATGTATTAAACGAAAACCAAAATAGAGTGCTCACACCAACACACGTAAAACCTGTTTTTCAGAAACAAATAAATTACAAACTAGATGGGTAGGTAAGGGAAAATAGAAGACTGCTACACAGCACACAAACAAACATGTCAATCATGACTCCCACTTTTACCTTACAAATTGTCCAGCCAGTTTTCAAGAACCGACTTGCGAAGTGGTGATCATATGCTATTTGTAACAAAGGAGTACAGCTCTCTGGCAGATTCCTTACTTTAAAAAAGTATCAGAGCCTGTGCTCCACAAGCAAAGGACAATCTCACTAAAGGCTTAACAAGAGGACGGTAAAACCTACCACTAAAAAACCCTAAACAAGGTTTTAATAATCTGACCCAAAAATGTCAATGTCAGCCAAACTTAAATGCCCGTTTTCAAAGAAATGATGTCCTAATTTTTCCTCGCTGGATTACCACTTCCAGGACAAAAATGCCACTATAACAAAACACCGATTCAAAGAACACCCAACACCTAAATACAAAACTTTCATGATATACATGCATCCAATGGAAAAAAAGAAAAGAAAAAAAAAACAAATAGCAAAACATGTGAAAAAAAAGCATAACGATCAGACCTTCTGAGGAACCTCAGGAGTATTGGCGTCATCTTCACCGGCATTGGCCTTATCATTGCTCCGACCTCCACTGTCATATCCAACCATCTCTTTCTCGGCTACCTCTTCCCTCTCCGGCCCACCCGCACCAACACCTTCCCCCAACCCCCGATTCTCTTCTTCCTTCGCCGCAACAACTACGTTCTCATTTACCACCACCACCTGCTCCGCCTGGTGCTGCTGTTGCTGCTTCTGCTTATTCTTTTCGTTGTTATTCTTGTTGTTATTGTTACTCTTCGGCACTGCTGCTGCCGCCGCCGCCGCCGCCGCCGCACGCCGCCGTCGAGTCCTGGTCGCAATCGCCTCCCCTTCGGCCGCTGGAGTCTGTCTCCGCTCCTGTTGCTTCGCTGCTCCCCGGCCCCTGCTCGCTCCGTTACGAAGCACCGGCATCGTTCATCCTCCAAATCTCATCCTCCTCTCGCAAATTCCGACCGAGGAAAGAAAAAACGAAATTCTGGAAACTTCCACGTTCCCCAGCAGCCGCTTCGCCTCCGATCAAAGCCACACGCGCGAAATTTATCGAAGACCTCAAAGAAGTCTCAAGAACCGCGCCGATTTCGCCGAATAACAAAAACCAAACAGCGAGCGGACAGAGCAAAATGTGACACAAAGCAGAAAGCGTTTCAAACGATCCACACTGTCCAGATTACTTGAATCCGCGCCTGAAGAGATTGTCACGGTCGAATTAGGGTTCCGAAACGATCACGCAGAGAATGAAGAAGCCATGGACGAGGATGAGAGAGAAAAATAGAGAGAGGGGAAGAAAGCTTTTGAGTACTTGCTGAGACACAGTACACGAGGTTTTTTTATTTATTTATAATATGACTGATAATATTTTTTTTTTTTTGCGAAACTAAGAAATTATTAATTTTATTATTCAATTTTCTGTATCAGGAAAAAATTTGGTTTGGTTTTGCGAACCGTCGATTAGGCGCGATTGGACGGCCCGATTTGATTGGAGCTTTTTTAAAATAGGGAAGGTTGTAATGAAAATAAAATAGTGTTAATAATTTGAGAGGGTAGGAAATTACAGAAAAGTGCTCAGAGTTTGCGATTGACCTGTGAAACAAGTCTTGGCTTGAGCGCTGGTGCAATTGTGGAGGATAGCTACAGTGCTCGATCGCCCACCCTTCTTCTCCTGGGGATGCTAACATCTCCACCCTTTATTCTTTCGATTGTACGGTATCATGGGTCCCAGTTCAACTCCACCACAATCACTAGGATTTCAAGTTTGACCACGTTATTGGAGTTTTCCTTATTTTTAATAGTCTAAAAATATTTTGAGTTATGGTCATAATATTTTAAATAATTTGAACTGTTTCAGAAAGGCTAAAATATATTTTTGTAATAAATTAATTAATTTTGTTCTTGTTTTAAATTCATTTTTTAATAAATTATTGTTTTTTATCCCAAACATATATTGGATAATGTTTTCAATAGAGAAACAAATTGTTTTAAATGTCTCTGGATATATATTTATTACGATATTACTTAAATATTAATTAATCGTTATTAAATTTTATTTCGATAATTGATAATATACTATGATTTCTTATAAAATAATGGCAAATGTATTTTATCTTTAATTTATTTATTATAATATTTATAAATAATGATAATACAACAATAGGGGCTCATTCATTAGTCAAAGTTCTAATATATTTTTTATTATGTTCTATAGGGTTAGTAGTGAGTGAATGTTGGAAAATCTTCTTCAAATGGACTTCTTTTCAAATTTCAATCAACAATTTAGCTTTCAAACTTAGAAAAAATTCAACTCAAATATTTAAAAGTATCGTTTATAGATATATTAATGTGAAGTATTAAAAGTATGAAAAGAATATAAAAATAGTAGTATTAATATATAGGAAAAGTGATTTAATTGTAAATGTAAATATGATTTTTATGAAAAGTTGGTATTGCCCAATTGTCTCTAAGTACACAGAGTCCTGCTCTTGTCAGACACAATGGTAATATGTGACAAAATCTCAGTGTCATTAAAAGAGGTTGAATTGGTGAACTGAAATTATACAAACGAATTGAATGAAATGGAAATTATTCAATTTCTTTCAATGGGCTAATTCTTCTCATGAATGTGGATGCTTCGTCCCAACGGAAAAAAAAAATAATAATAATCATTTATAGTTTTTCTTCTCAATGTTTCAAGTGTGAAGTTCGACTAGAAGGATATGTTTCCCTTTGAAGCAAATCAGCGTAGAGGAGTAATCTTAGGAAACTTATTTACTTTACATTTTCTTTTATATATGTATATATATATAATACTTTAATGATTTTATGATTGCGTTGAGTTTCTTTAAATAAATGTTAGAATTATTAAGTTTTAATTTACTTTTAGATTGAAATTCATTTGATGGATGTAAAATTTTAATGGAAGGAAAGAGTTTACTCAGATAAAGTTTAAATTTTGTTTATGAACTAAGCTTTTTAATAAGTGAATATAATTGTCTAAAGTTAGGTATCTAATTGTCTAAAACTTTAGTTTATTTTCGAGTTAAGATTCATTAAGTGGATGTAATTTTCATTATAATATATAAGTTTAATGTAAGTAATGATTTTACCTAATACGTTTAAAATTTACTTAGATTTAACTTTTTTTAAGCGAATGTAAACCTTATTGAGTGAATTTATGTGTCTAAAATTTTAATTTATCCTCAAGTTGAATTTTGTTTAGTAAAATTAAGCATCACTGAATGTATATCTATTTGCCTAAAACTCTAATTTGCTTTCAGGTTGAGTTTCATTGAACATTTGAACATTTGTAACTATCACTGAGCGAATTATACATAAAATCATAAAATTTTCATAAAATTTAAAATGATCATCAAACCATTCAATTATTCATTTTTACTCGGTGTAAGCATTAAATTAAACTAAAAAAATATCAATTAGCACATAAAGCATCTAAGATTTCTAATATAACTAATATTACTTAAATTGAGCATAAAAATCAAAATTCAAATAAAAAAATCAAATAAAACATAGCTTTATCCAACACATTTCATTTTAATAACTACTTTTAACAAATCCTAAATTTTGACATGAACATGTTTTCTATTCTAAATTTTACACATTTTAGTCAAAAAAAAGTAGTTGCTCAACACCTAAATTCATTTAAAACATAACCTCTGAGTTTAAAAAGTAATAATAGTGTGGTTACTCCAATCAATCAGAATTGTTTATAAATATAAAATTAAAAATTTCACTTTAAAGCTCAAGCATTCTCCTCTTCAAATTTGCTTAAAATTTAGGAAAAGGTATAAAAGTTAGACTCAAAAATAAAAAGAATCACAAGTTTCTAACTCTAAAACAATTAAATACCAATTACAAAAAGATTTAAAAGTTATTTGAAAGAAAAAATCAAAGTTATCAACTATAAAAACTAAAGGAGATTACTTAGACAAAAAAAATTATTTAACAAAAATTACCTACACAATTTAAAATTCCAATTAAATAAAAAGTCTCCTTTTTTATCGTATATGAGGCAAGATATTATCTAAAGAAAATGAAAAATAGAAAATTAAAGAAAAAATATAAAGAACATGGATAAAAATTGTTTTAAAATGTTCAAAAAAAGAAAAAAAAAGGACAATGACTGATCTACTAAAAGATTTCACATTAATTAATTTTTTCATATAATTTTTTATTGTTCAAATATTAGTTAATAATATATTATCAATACTTTATTATTGTTAAAAATTATATTTACTAATTTATTTATTTATTTAATGTGTTTTTATAAGAATAACTTTAATTTTAGGAAAAAAATATTTATCCATACATAACCAATATTAATGATAATAATTTAACTATAAATAGTAAAATTCTATAATAGACAATTTCCCTTTCAAGATTTTAAGTTTTGGGATAACAACTCAAACCTTAAAAGCTGTATAATTAAAATTTTATAAATAAAAGAAAAAAATTATTTTAAAAATAATTAGCAATCATATTTGTTTACTAAATATTACACTAATTTTTAAAAAATACAAATATGGATTATAATAAATATATTGATAATAATTTAATCAATATGTTTATATATTGATTACAAGCAATAAAAAAATTACGTACATGTTAACACAATAATAGAGATAATAATAAAAATATAATAATTATATAATCAAATTTATTACTTTTTTGACTATTTATACATTTTGTATAAATTCTCCGTTGCTATTATCACTTGAAAAAAAAAATCAAGATCTTTAGTGTTCTAAATATTTCTCAATTAAAATATACATAATTATGCTCTCATTTTAATGTAATTTCATTATTTTTAAAATTTAAAAAATAGCTGTATAAGTAATATGAGTAAAATAAGCTATTATCTTAATTATTTATCATTAGCCCGTCTAGTTCAGTTGGTAGAGCGCAAGGCTCTTAACCTTGTGGTCGTGGGTTCGAGCCCTACGGTAGGCGCTTTTTGTGTTTTTTTTTATATTTTTCAAACTATCTTTATGGGTTGGGCTTTTCAACCCAATTCACTTATTGGATCAGTGTTAGCCCAACAACTTCAAATTAAAAAGAAGACATGTGTTGTTTATTTTGATACATCACAAATTGATTGCTAATTATTTTTGCTGATCAATCTATTTTATAAAAACAAAAATCACATACAGCATACTGATTTTCTGCACCTCGCATAATTGACATTGAATTTTATTTTTCCAATTCATAAAATTATATTATATAATTATGTTGATTAAAACAATTAAATTATATATATTTAATTAAATAATTAAATCTTATACAATTTTTTGTTTGATACACTATTGTATTCATTTAATTTTGCGAAATTCTTATAGTTATATTATTATTTAAAAATGATGGTGGCCTTTCTTTACAAATATAATATTTTTTTTTAGTTTTGGTAATACTGTATAAAACATTATGCTACAACTTATTTGTTTTATATCATTTACTATATATATCATAAAATAAATTTTTTACTACTCTAAAGGTAACCTGACAATATTATATTAATTTTTTTGTCAAAATGTAGCTTACTTGTTTTATTTTTTAATCGAAATATCTAGTTATATCAATCAAGGTGATTATTTATTTATGAAATCATCCACTGGATATTCTAATTGATACAATTTATAATATATTATTAAAATGAAATCTCCTGCCTTACTTTTTTCGACTAAATATGTAAGGGAGGAAGTTTCCTTATTTGAAAACTAAAATATTATCAATCATACGACACTTCACATGAAGAGTTATAATAAATAAGGTAGCAATAAGAAATAATCTATTGAATAGAAGTCTCGATATAGGATATACTTATATGTAAAGGTAATGATAAAACAGTAAATAATCTTTTTTCAGTTGTAGGAAAACTATATTTATACAGAACACATGGGATATATATAATTGTTTCATTTTTATTTTAGTAGTTAAATTTTTATATTGTTATTTCGGTATCTATCATAAGAAACAATTATATTTATGTTATATATATGATTATGATATGATACAGTGATAGGAATACAAATATTAAAATTTTATACTTTTTGGGTCCTGTATATTAAACAACAAATGTAATAAAGTTTTCCGTTGTTTATAAAAGTAACTATAAATATTTTAAATTTAAATTTTTTTACTTATAATTTTAGTAAATCATTTTCACTTTTATGATGAATGCGTGGATTAATTAAAATAAACTAAAAACTAAGAGTATAATTAAGAAAAAACATAATTTATATGATCTTAAGCTTTGAAAACTATTATATAAATGGAAAAATGACACTTAAAAATAACGAAATCTGTTTTTCTTTATCACATTGTAAATATGTTTGTGATGACGGGGTGATGTTCAATTGCTTACATATATGGATTCGAATATAATAATTGGCCATGTTAAAGGTTGAAGAAGACGCGCAGCCATTTTTGTGCTTCTGTTAGGACTTAGAAAAAGAGAAAACTTAGCATCAAAGGAAATGAGTTTTTCCTTTTTTGTTCCACCCACAATTTTTTTCAAACCCACCTTCTCCACTACCACCTTCAAAGATACTTCTCAACCACTTCTCTCTTTTTTATTATAACGTTCCAATTTCCATACCTACATAATATATATATATATTACAATACATATCATAAAATCTTCCTAATTATCATTTCCAATATTATATACCACTCTACCCACTATGATTACAACGGTACTATAACATACAAAAATATCTAACATTTTAAAAACATTAAGAATATGATATAACATCTACATATATTATTCATATAATCACAAATTCTCACTTTACATAATATCTAATAAACAATCTTGAACGATAATTCTTAATATTATCTTAACTACTACGATCTAGTTATTATCATATTTTTCAACTTTTTTTTAACAAAAAATTATATTTTATATAGAATTTTTTATTTGCAAACCTTTTGCGAACTTAATTTTTATAACTTGTTAGAATACTTTATTTTAAATATTTAGATTATACGATCGATCGAACCTTCTATCAAATTCATAATTATAGAAATCTCATCGACTATCAAATTCATAATTATAGAAATCTCATCGACTGATAATGAAAAATAATGCGATTATATGTGACAAAGAGCCAATTAACAAATTGATTGAAACATTTGTATTTTGATCATTAACTAAGACTTTTTATATTTCGATCAACATTAACTAAGACCTTTGTATTTGGATCAATATTAACGAGTCTTTCTCAAACACGTGACACTAAATAAAAGACACGTAGAACTAACAGATAAATGTGTGATAGTGACACGTGAACACATGATCGGTACTTTGGACACGTAGGACAAAAACACACAAAGGGTCTCAAGATGTGGTATCTAATTTAACTTCAAAAAAGTCCATATGGAACCACTATAGAAATACAATTTAAAGATATAAGATAATATTACTATAATCCTATTTACCCTTTATTATTCAGATCATCACTGACTTGAGCATTAGAGTTTGAATACTTGCAAAGACTTACTGAGATCTAGAATATTAGAATGCATTAGAGAACAATTTCACAAGTTTAAAATTTGTCAAAATCGATCAAATACATAACAATTATTTCTTATTTTTCTTACTATTATTAGATTACATGCTGGGGAGGAAGAGAACAAGAGAAGTAGTTGATAAACAAAGAAATTCCCATTATGCATATGAAAAGTATAGATTATTTGTGCATGCGTTTTCCCACTCCCATTTTTTTTACTGTTCTCTTTCAGAAGCAAAAGTTGAAGAGGGAGCAGAACATAATTGAAGGAACTTTTAAGAAAGATGATGAATAAAGCATGGCTGCGTTAAGCTTTTAAGAAGAAATGGATGCTTCGTTTTTCCTCATGTGGAATTTTAGATACTCTGGTCAACTTCATACATCCCATCAACTTTAATGTCCTCAGTTTCATGCTAATAGGGGAACCTCATGTTTCAAACACAGAGTCAAACGGGCATATATAAATCATTATTTTATATTATCATATTTTATTAAAATAAAAAATAAAGAAATCATTTTTACTTATATTTAAAATATAAATTATGTCAATTTTGATTTATTTCAATAAAATATTAAGTAATTTTAATTTAATATAACTTTTTGTCAATATACTTTTATGTAAGTGAAAATTTTAATTTAACAATTAATTTAAAAATATTAAACAATATATGTAATATACTTAGAGGTGATGCTAGCTAGCTATAACTAATTAATGATTTAAATTAAATCTTTTTATATACACATGTAGCAGCAAAAATACTATACCTTTTTTTGTGTGTGTGAAGAGTGATCAAACTAATAATAACTACAAGATCGATTATATGTCATACCAAACAAAAATTTGTTCCCGGTAAAAATACAATTCTTTACAATAAAAAAGCAAAAACAATGTGAAAATAGTATGATACTTTTGTAATAAAGAATGAAAAAGAAAACTGTAATTTCTCACCACGGTATTTGCAATAAAAGAGCATAATTGAAACATGAATCGATTTATTGTGAAGCAAAAGTCAAAGGCAAAATCGTTCTGAAAGCGATACACATGTTTAATCCCAGCTTTAAGTACTTCAAAAATAGTAAAATTGATTTTCATTATTGGCTTTTTCCATTTTTACTTTTTTATAAGAAGATAATATTTTTATTCTCTTTCTGATATTTTCATGCGTTTAATAAAATAGTTAAAAACCTATATAATCAGTGCATGTAAGAATGGTATTTGTGTATCTGGCAGTTTTGCCAAAGCTTCTGCCATCAATTAGGTTTTATATAAGACTGTTGCCAACTTTTATCTCAACAAGTTTCTTCACAACTATTAAAAAAAAAGTAAAATTTAAAATAAATTTATCCATAAACTAAAATTAGAAATAAGAATTTTGATCAATTAACCGTATATACATGTATTAAACAAGGTCACAACCCAAGCATTTCACATCTAGTTGGCAAATGTATAATTTTCCCTTTAATTCATCAATAAGATGAAAATTAGGTTAAAACTTTTAGATGACACATGATATTTAAAGGGGTCTTTCTACTTGCAACTGTAGTACTAATAGAAGTATTAATTTAGTCCCTTTTATTGTATTAAGTACATGATTTGTATGGGTATATATATGTGGAAACAACATATATCATTAATGATTTGGTAACAGCACCAATTAAAGTTGTGATTTGTAAGTGGGTACTTTCTTTCTTCCAGTGGAGGCTTTTGAACCTTCTTTTCACAGTAAACCAACTTAATTAAGCAGTAGAAAAGTGGTATGGTATGTTATATATGTATAAAACCTAAAACGTGGTTAAATGACAAAAACAAAAGCAAAAGCAAAAGCTAAAGAGGGAGCAAAAGAAGGAAAAAAGTTGTGAAAGCTAGCATTATTTTGAAGAGGGTGACAGCTATGGTTTCACTTTGACATTAGTGGAATCATTTACATGAACACAATACGAAATTTAGCTTTAAACCAAATCACACAATCAAATACATTTTGATATCACAGCCAAATAATTAATTTTCAATTAACTAATAAATAATATTAACTCTCTGAAAGGTGTTCATGAATGAAAACTCCAAAAGCAAAGACCAAGATCCAATACATTATCGTTTTCTAAATGGCAAGATTCAACATTCTTTGAGTACAAGAGGTGTACACCTCACCTCTATAGGGAAGATTCCATTAATCATTCCCCAGATTGTTATGGATATATATATTATTGATCAATTAATTAACAAACACATGCTCGTGTTTAATATATATAAACCCATTAATTTCGACACGTCCAAAATTTGTTTTTTCAAATCATTTGCAGGTGCATAAGCTCCTTCAAAAAGTTAGAAGCATAATTAAGAAAAAAAATAACATAAATTTGAAGAGAAGCATTTATTAGACTCATTAACTTCGTTTTTATTGTTCATATATAAGAAAGAACTAGTACTAAACATACAAAATTCCTGAATGCAAATACCTAAAATGCATCCTTTCTAAGTTCACACACATTATCATCAATGAAATACATCCAAAACTGATAATTAGGTTAACTAATTACGTTCACAATATCAAAATTAATGATATTTATGCAGAAATAAACTAAGTTTGCTTCTTCAACTCTTTGTAAAACCTCTTTATGAACTCTTCCGCAGCCTTATCCACTTGGTCGTCCTTGTCATCCTCGTACTCACGAAGAGGAAACGGAGAGTCCGTAACCCTAAACTGCCTCACCACAGGGCTGCAAAGTGCGGCGGCCGGCGACGCCTCCACCGCCGCCTCATTGTTCAGCAACTCCAGCACGCCCTTAACGACATTAATGTCGTCCTCGAGAGTGGGCGGCGCGTGAGCGCACGTGAAGAAGGGGTTGTGGCGGTGGCGCTTGCTGTTGCCGATGGCGGCGAAGAAGTTGTTGGGAGTGTTGCTGCAGCTGAACTCGTACTCCCTGGCGGCCGAGAACTGGAGGTCGTTGCCGGGGACTCCGACGTGGTTGTGGTGGTGGTGGAACATGAGGTTGGCGATGGCTTTTCCGGCGAGTTTGCTCCGGCGTTTGAGCATGACGTTAAGGTGCATCATTAGCTTGCCCTTTGATATGCCTTTTCTCAACATGAAGAAGGCAACACGTATTATGTTCCACACTCTCTTTGCAATCACTGGTGAATTGTTTTCCATTTCTGTTTTTGATTTAAGATATTATGAATTTTTGAGGGAGAGAAAGAGAGAGAGAGAGAGAGAGATTTGTGAATGAGAATCTCAAATCTCTAGAGAGAAGAAGAATGGGTTGAAGAGAAAGAGGGTGAAGGAGGCATATATATATATGGTGGGAAAAGGGGAAGAAAAATGTGTTGGTTTTGCACTTGAAAAATGTGGGTGCATGCAAAGATACTTTAATATTCAACACTCTCTCATATTTGAAATATGACCTTTCAAACAATTCACCTAACTTAAGTGATAAATTTATAGTTTGTATTAATGTTTCAAAATTGTCCTTATATATTTTAAGTTTGAAAGATGTTTTGATATATGTTAATACTTATATTCTTAAACCAAATTTAAAATTTCAAATATTTTATTAAATATATTTCAGAAGAAAATTAATCAATATATTATTCATTTACGAAGAGATATATCATGAGAAGAGATACCAAATTTTATGAGAAGGGTATTATAGAGATGAAAGGAATATTATGTTGATTGTGATGAATTGAGAAAAATTTTGACAATTTTACTAATTTATTTTTAGGAATAATATAATTATTATAAAAAAAATTAGTTGTATTTATAAAAAATGGATGATAAAGGGTGAAATAATAACTGTTAAATGGATATAAAATTTTCTTGGGTATTATAATATTATGATTTATGTATATTTTAGTTTTTACGGTGTTTTCCTCAACCGACCATGATTGGTGGAGGAGGGTTGCCTTTAAGTTAAGTGAGTTGACCCTCCAATGAGATTGTGCAGTTCTCTCACGTGCGTTTAAAAACGTGTGGTTTAGGGCACTAGTATAAAGTGAAGTGTTGAAGGAATGCATATCTTGTGTTTGAATTACTCAATTAATTGAAATGAAAATTTTGTTATAAGAAGTTATTGTAATTTCTTAATTAATTAGTATAGTTTTTTTTACAAGCATATAAATAATTAATATGGTAAATACATTTGTTAATAATTTTCATGATGTAATGTTTATTAACTGAACTAATTAAAAATCATAAATAAGTGTTTAGTTTTTAATATTTTTTTTGTTAATTTAATGCATTATTATATCTAATATACACGTATATATTAACTCTTCATGCAAATACTCTTTTCTTGAGTACGAAGAAATCCATTAGTACGAATATTCGTTTATGCTTAGTACGTAAAATGTCACACCATTAATTCTTGTACATTCTGGTTTTGGTATATTAATGGAACATTTACGAATTCGTAAGGTTCGTCAATGCCTGAATTAAGAGAAAAATACAATTTAACTGCACATAAATAATTTCGAGTACAGTATATTATATGAATTTATGAAGTTAACAAATCATAAACATCTTAATTTAAATAAAAAATTAAATAAAACAGTAATTTTTATTTATTTAAAAATAATATTTATGTCTAGTTTTTGCTATTTTTTTAATCCCTTTTAGATATGGCTGTACTGGGCTGTCACAAGCTATGAAAAGAAGTTAGGCACCTTATTTTATGTCATTTTCATGCATTCATGAAAAGGTTCAATCTATGGGTAAAAAGTTTTTGCTTTAAACAAAAAAAAAATGAATATCAATAATTTTATAAATTCATTATTAGCTAATGATAAGTAAGATTTATTATTCTTTTATGAAAATAAAAAAATGTGAAAAGAAAAAAATATTATTCTAAGGCTTATATATTTTTTCTTTTAATTTCACCCCACTTAAAATTCATTTATCTTTTATTTTTTGTCATGTACCTCGATCACTTATCCGATGAATTTTTAACCATCTAAATTAATTTATCTTTTAATTAGATACATGTAAGTTTCTCACCCTAAATTTATCAATCATTAAAAAGTAATCTAAAAGCTAATCAGTCTCTGTATATTTTATCTAAAAGCTAAAAAAGTCACTCTTTCTATTTTTTTATTTATTCTTGAATTGTTCATAATACATCTCAACATTTAGTTATTTGGCTGTTTAACAATAGACACTGAATTTATCAGTTTTCTTCAGAAGGCAACAAGCTAGTGCAAGTTTAGATTCTTTTTCTTCTGATTTTACTTTTGCTTTTCTTATTGTTACAGTGTCCTTTACCCTTATTCAGACAAGTCTTTTTTGTTTTGCTTTTGAAAGACTGTACATATAGAATGACAGCCTTTATTTTCAGCCATAAATAATTCATTGAAATATTATGATTATAAAAATAATTAGTTCTAATCTTTTTATTTTACGGTAAGTGTGATAGATGGAGACATAGTTTATATTTTAGATATTGTAAAAAATTTAATTTAATTCAATGGATTGACTTCAACATTAATTGATTTTTTAAAGAAAATCGATTATAACTATTTAAGATAACGTTGCTTATTTGAAAAATTGAAAGATAAACTTTCAATAAAAATATAAATATTTAAAAAAAACTATTATTGTTATTATTATTAGCCAGGTGTTTTATTACTTTTTCAAGCTATGCCTCTCTTTACATTATTTTTGGAACTAATGACTAACAGTTTGAACTATCAAATGAAATTGAGAATCTTCTGGTACTATATGTTATTAGGTGCTATTCGACCAAATAATTCTAAATATCATCACATGATATGAAATTAAATATTATTTTTTAATATTAAGAACAAAAAATATATAGTCATAAATTTTGCAGTGATGAAGATGATGATTCTATGCTATTATTCTCAGACTTTATAGACAACATTCAGAGCATCAAGTAAAATTTATTGCACTTTATTATGATTAGTAACAAGTAGAGAGTACATCTGACAAGGTCACACAAAACCACTGAACAAAAACAAAAGAAGAACCCTCTCTGGTTAAGGAAATGCAAACAAGATATCAGAAGAAACAACAACCCTTGAAGAAGGAGTGAAAGGTTACTAGCAAACCAAAAAAACCTCAGAAGTCAACTTCGGTCTTCTTCAACATAATAAGGCCATTTTTTGTCCTGAAAGACAGCAATGGAAGCACTTGTAAACCAGATGAACGAGATGTGTGGAGTTCTTAATACTTACAGTAGATTCAATGGAAGCCCCAGCAAGTGTAGTCAGCCAAAGATCAAAACCATGTCTTGCACTAGTAAAATTAAACACTATAATACACGAAAAAAGGCTTAAAAAGATTAAGATACTAAGGGAGAACTAGGAGGATAATAGCAAGTAATTAAAACTTTTCTATATGTAATAAAGTGGCTACTTTTGGATTCAATCCATAACTAATTATTTCAGACATACCTTATATATGTCTAAACTGATTAGTCATCAGACATGTGACACAGTTTCGCTGTTGTACTATGTGTTGGAATCAAATCATAGATGCAACTTTACTAATATGTCAAGACTTTTGTAAGAACCCTAATTGGCTATTTTGATATCATTGATCTCTCTTGTAAGTGCTGGAATGCAGCTAGAGCTACGAGCAATCCCTCCTTTCTTTGGCCCTGCTTTGTCCCTAGGGCTAATGGACTTGGCCCTTCTACCATCTCGAGTGCTCTTTTTGAGCATCTCTTTCATGGCCTGTGCTTGGAACAGAACAGGGAAAGCCCTCCCATATTTGTTGAACCTAACACATGCACTCATGTGTGCACTCAAAGCCTTCTCCTTTTCTCCTCCATTTTTCTCCAACTCTTCTTTCACTGCCTCAGCACACAATCCACACACCCACTTCCCGTTGAACTTCTCACGCACACGGTCTATGTACTCGGGTGTGCACTCCTCACACATTCCACAGCACTCACACTTGGCATTCTCAACCTCACATATTGCTGGCAGCTTTAAATCATCGATCTCTTCTTTGGTCAGCTCAAAAGAGATGTCTGAGACCGTTCGTTGAAGGTTCTCAGATGCAAGCTTTGGTGGCTTTGACATGTTGCTTTTCCTAGAGAAAGAGCTAGCCAAAGACTCTCCATGGGGTGCCATAAGAAGGGTATGAAGGGATATGTAAAAGTTTATTCTTGCAAAAAGGGGTATGAGTTTAAGAGTGTGTTGTATTCGAAACAACAATGTACTATATGGAAAAACCTGAAGAAGGAAGGAGCAACCCTATTTATAATAACTCCAATGTGAGAGTTGTGAACATGGGTGGATCTAAGAAACTCAAGTGTCAGTTTTCCATAATCGTGAACCTGCTACATCTTTCACGAAAGATATAATGAGAAAGGAAAAGGCAATGAGTTGTGCATCTTTTCGAAGTTTGAAATAAATGTGTATCTAATCTGCAAGATTCGTGTCCTTCTTTTGTTGTTATCTATATGTTTCACTACTTAGTACTGTATTCCGTGCTTGGTGGTTGTGTCTTAAAAAAAGAGGTTACAACACATGCTGCATGCATGCATGCTTTCTTTGGAGAGAAAAGGATTGGAAAAGAGTCAATCTCCACCCCATTTTGAGTGGAAGAGGATTTCGTGTTGATTCATATTATACAATAGTATTTTTCAGTTTCAAACATTCATATATAATTTTATAATTAGTATTCATTTATATTAGATGAAGTCGACGATAAAGTGCAATGCGATTGATCTTAAACTTGATGAATGTGCAGACTTTGTCCCTTGTTTTATTAGAAAATAAATTCCCAAATTAAAACACTTCTTTCATCAGTTTTATGTCTGGGATTAACTTTTATCATCCATCTTAATATTGTTCCACAATTTAAAAACAATTCTATGTATCTTTAAAAGCAAAAAACCCTACGTAATAAGTTTAACTTCACATATTATATACATAAACTTAAAAAAAAAACTATTTAGAAACTAATTTTTATTTATTAAATGAAATAGTTGGTAATTGTTATCAAACTAGTCACTAAATTAAATTTTAGTTGCTAAATAACTATACAATAGAATAGAAATAATGATTGAGTTTAGTGTCTAATTAAGTCAAGATAATTGATATGTAACATTATATGTAACATACGTCATTAAATTCTAAATTAATGTCTAACTTAATTATATACCAATTTAGAATCTAATGACATATATCACTAAAACTTTGATAGTTAATGTTGGATACCAATTATCTTAATCTAATTGGTCACTAAAATTTAATTTGATAATTATTTTAGTCACAATTAATAACCATTTCATTTTGTAACTAAAAATATATCTTTAAATAATTTTTTTTTTATAATGATATAAAGAAATTATGTAAAAAAATGGTTTTGAAAATGTTTTAATTCAGATATTACATTAATTCAGAGTCACAATTAATGTAATATCTCTTTTAAGCATTTTTAGAATTGATATTTTATATCAAGTTATTTATTTATTAATTGATTTAACATATGCACATACTATACTATATCAATTATAAAACTAGCATATGTATTTATATCAATTTTGGATTTATATCAATTTTGGAATCCATATATAAAACGTTTTTTCTAGTAATTTAAGTAATGGCCAAGCAAGGCAATAGGAAGATTTAACTCAAATTTGGTATCCATACAAAATAAGTTTAACTACACATATTCCTACTAGAGTATACATATAAAGAAATTGTGTAAAAAAAATGGTTTTGAAACTGCAATTTGCACTCTAGCATGAGCATTGATATTCTCGAACACTATTCCTCAGCTCACAATACCCCATACATACTTGCTTCAATGTTTGGTTCTCACTTCTTTCCTCACTCTTAACCAAATATAACTTTCTCTTTTCTCCTTTTCACTATAAAAGGATATGCAACTCTTGAAAGGTAACATAAAGAAATAGAATGAAGAAAAATTGGAAGCATGCAAGTGGTTTGAGGCAGTGGACCTTAAAATAAAGTTTGACATAATGAGTAGCAAAATCGTAATGTTTATGTTCAGTTTATACATGAATGTGACAAGCTACATAAGGAAATGTTTCTGAGAAACTACCCTTTTGGTTAGAATGACAATTAGGTAATGGCATATTCATAACAGATGCAGTGAACAAGGTTCTTTCTATTTCTAAAAAAGTTCTTTCTTTTAGCAATTAATCGATGAGATGTGGTCCAATACCAAGCTAGCACCAATACAAGTTGTAGGGTATTCACATGCTAGCACAGTAAAACCATATGTGTATACCTGCTTCGGCTTTCTTCTTTTGGGGTAAAGTTATTTACACGAAAAAGGAGGAAAGGAAGAAACCAGAGATATACGAGACCTTAATTTCCTCCACATACATGAACTTCCATTTCACGAGGAGAGAACCCCAAAAAGGTAGAAGGAAAGTACTTGAAGTTGCGTGAAAAATAGTAATTAATTAAAGTAGAAGCCTCTCTCATACGGATGCTGAATTCCGGTAATTACTACGAATAAAGATGATACATCTAAATCAATGAATATATGTGAATGACATGAAACCTAAGTCTAATTACACAGGTGACCAAGAGAATCATCCATCCACACATTATTTGTTGGAGAATATTGAAAAAAATATTCACTTTTCCTTTTTTTTCTGCTAAATTTAGCTTCCAATTATACATCAGAAGTTTGGGCCCGGCAAAGATGTATTTTTTTTTTTCTAAAACTAACAGAAAGGAAAAACTTCCTGCACCCCATCAATGAACGCACAGCCTATCACAGATTCAAAAATACCAAAGTATCCTTATTAATAACTTTCGAAAAATAGTATCTTTTCAAACATAAAATTTATATTTAAAAAATACTTTCTGAATCTGGAAAACTTTTTTAAGAATATAAATTTTATCTTCTAAAAAATTCTTTTCAAAAATATATTTTAGAATTTTTTTTTTCAAAATATAAATTTTATATTACAGAAAAAAACTTTTTAGAATGTATTTTCGAGAAGTATTTTCCAAAATATATTTTTATTGAAAGGATATATCTGAAATTTTTTAAAATGATGGGAGGTTAAAAGTGATGGGGTGCAGAAAATTTTTGCCCTGAAAGAATAGTTTTCTATGTTTAGGGACCCTAATTGTTTTTTTACATTAAATCAATAAATATCACAATAAAAACGTAATTAAGAAAAAAAGTTTAAAAAATTATTATGTTATTTTTTAATTAATAAGAAGAATAAGATTGGAAGGGAAAGAATAAAAAAAAAAGACCAATGATTTTCCAAATGTATGGATGTTGAAGTGTAGAGAAAAGTTAAGACCCCACAAAGAGGTGACAGGCAAGATTTCTCTCCATCTTCTCATCCGCCAGAATCTAATTTCTCAATCATTCTACATTCTTCATTGTTCATAGCCACACCACACCACGCCACCGCAAATGGCCTCTGCCGGCGCCACCACTCTCTTCTCCTCTAAACCCATGTTTCCCTCCGACAACCACTCTCTCTCCCCCTCCCCAACCATTCCCAAATCCTTCACTGGCCTCTGCAAGCCCTTCCATTCCAGGGTTCCCTCTTCCATCCCCTTCTTCCATTGCAGAACACCAAAGTTCTTTGTCAGAGCCACTGTGAGTGTTTCTGCCTCACCCTCTTCTTCTTTTTTCTTTCTTCTTTTTATTATTCATTTGGGTCTGCCTAATTGTCTGTGGTAATGCTCAAGTTTCGATTTTTCCTTCAGTCCATTCTTATCTGTGCAGTGAACCTGTTTGTTGAATGTCCTTGGCTATGTTGGGAAGGTTTTTTGGATTTGGCTGTTAGTTACCGTTTATTGTTGATGTGTCCTCAATGAAAATGGATGTTTTTTGTATTTCCATTGCTATCTTTGGATTGAATGCTTGTGCTGTACCACAGGTAATAAAGTGGAGATGTCCAAAGCCTTCCAACTGCGATGCTGGTTTCCAAAAGAAACTCCTCTATCTAGAATCCATTGGTATTGACTCATTCTTCCTTATTCAAAATCATCCAATGCTGATCACTACCTCCCTTACCCACATAAAATCCACCGTGGAATACATTACCTCCATGGATTTCACTGCCATTGAGTTTCGGCGTATGGTTGGCATGTGCCCTGAGATTCTCACCACCAATGTCTCAGACATCATACGTGTCTTCACCTTCCTTCATCGCGAGGTTCATGTGCGTTGTTCCGACATTAAGAGGGTCATAAATCGCCGTCCCAGGTTGCTTGTCTGCAGTGTGAGTAAGCGACTTCGTCCTACCCTATACTTCCTCCAAAGTATTGGCATAGAAGAGGTAAACAAGCACACTGACTTGCTATCTTGTGGTGTTGAAGAAAAGTTCATGCCCAAAATTGATTACTTTGAGAATATTGGGTTTTCTCGCCGGGATGCAACTTTAATGTTTCGGAGATTTCCTCAGCTGTTTTGTTATAGTATTAAGAATAATTTGGAGCCTAAATACAGTTACTTTGTGGTGGAGATGGGGAGAGATTTGAAAGAGCTCATAGAATTTCCACAGTATTTCTCGTTTAGCCTAGAGAATAGAATTAAGCCTAGGCATAAAAAGTGTGTAGGAATGGGGGTGTGTTTTCCTCTCTCTGTCATGTTAAAAACAAAGGAAGTGAAATTTCGAAGTAGATTGCAAGTATTTGTAAATTCTTCAACACCCTTGAAAGCATCTCCTTTGTGGTGTGCTGGCTCTGATTTTTATCAAGTATAGAATAACAATTGCATTGTACATTTAATTGCTCTTGTGAATTTGTAAGAAGTCTTTAGGTGCATTTGATCATCCAATTTGCAAATGTTCTATCATGTGCCAAACCGTTTTGTGCAATTTTCAATGAAAAAAAGAAGCTTCTGCCAAAACTCTTTTCCAATGACATATAAACTGAGTCTTAGTAAGCTATTGGTTATAAGTCGTCCTTGGATATTCAACTTGAAATCTAGAACATAAATTATCTTTTATATTTGTAAACCTATTTTAAAACAATGTTCAGTGTGAATATTTTTCGTTTGATTCTAGTATAGCCTTTAACCTTCTATGAACACGAATATAGCTGCAATTTTGGTTCCTGTACAGTCTAAATTACTTTTTTTTATTTTTAAATTATAAAATTTGAAATTTTTTTCATGTAAAAAAATTTAAATTGCATAATTTATAAATACTTTTTAAAACAAAGTAACAGTTTTCATAATTGTAGAAGTATCAGAAGGAAATTATGGAAATAAAAAAATAATAATAATCGATGAAACGACCATAGCCATGTAGATCCAAGAAAGGAGTTAATAGATGTGGTATGTGACGTCCCAAAATTTATTAATAAAAGTGATGCAAGGAGCATAATGCACAGATTAATACCCAACCATACCCAACAAGATGAACGATTCTTGAGATAATAACTGTCTAATAATATTGAGTAAAAAAATCAAAAAATAATTAATTTTATTATAAAAACTTTGTGAGAGTCAGAGACGAATATTACACTTTCTATAAGCTTTTATTAACATTTTTCTTGGGTTTATATCTGCCAATCCAAGCTACACTTTCCTGAGAAGAAAAGGACCAGGCGGAAACTGCCTCACATCCAATCGTATATTATATTTTGACAGAATGGTATACAAGCCTTACTTCTCCAAAGGACAGCCAACTAGTAAAACAAAACAATCATAACAATTTCTCTCGTTGCCAAACGGCATCTGACTACTTTGGAAATTAAGATTTAAGTTGGATCAAACAATTTCCTTGCTTGGTTCAGGGCATCATTATAAATTTAACGCAAATCAGAAGGTGAAACATTATGCATTAAATATTAGCTGGAAGTTGAATAAGCAAACAAGTTATGATAATATAGTTATATAATACGCAAGCCAAGTATTTAGAGCAAATACAGTAAAAGACCAACTATCAGATCACGTGTCTTAAGAGTAAATCTTTATCTAACACTTAAATACAATAAGCAAAGGTGTTATCAGAACATAAGGTCAAACAAAAGACCAGTTCATAAACATAAAGCAAATACAATGAGCATTCTCTTCTTCATTCAGCACCTTCCAAGCAACAACTCTCTCGTATGAGACGGGTCGCCCCATGCTCGAAAGACAAATACCACCTTGGAGACATGCAAAACCCTACCAAAAAAGGAGATATTAATTGAAGCATCAGTTATGTTGACAACATACATCGAATAAAAAGAAATTATGAAAAAAGACAGCATGTTCACACTGCGAAAAAACACAACATGTGTCATACATATATATAGTGAAAAAATAACGATCGACTGCAAGTCTCATGGATGTGGAATCAATGCTTTACTACAAGACAAAAAAATACTAGACCTGTTGAAGAATCTGGGGAAACTCTGAAAAGAGAATTTTTCGTCCATGATCATCAAATATTTTCTCCAAAGATATATCTTGTAATGCAACTAGGGTGGTCTCCAGCATGTCAAGCCCAGCCTGGTTCGAGAAAGTGAACACTGGCAATGCCTGCATAAACAATGAACTTCCTCTCAAACAATATAGCGTATTATGATTGTAGTTGTAGTTGAAACTGTTTTCCAAGTCATTGCCACTGTTGGCACAAAGTTAGATGAGTCTATCATATAATATGTCATCCATTTCTGTTCTACAACTTATATGCACTATATTCTGTTAAAGAATAAATGATAGACTTGAAACACTGATAAGTAAGCTCCTTGCAAAGTACTGCATAGAAATGAGTCTATGGTTGAGCTTGGAGCAGATTTTGCTTGGATAAGATCGAGCCAAATTTAAACCAGCTGAATACTAATCCATCTAGTACATTTTAATACGACACTTGGGCTATGGTCCATGTTGATACCCTCCTCTACTTCAGAGTACAACCTTTTATCCTTTTTAGTTTAGAAATTTGAATTGCATTATGGACACACAAGGTTCGCGAAATAGATACATGTGCTATGAAGTTGAAATAAATTTCAAGTATACCTTCAGAGTGCAGCACAATATTGCATCTGAGTGATGCCACAGGGACTTCAGCAAAGATTCATTCCCCTCGTTGTTAGACTTGAGTAACTCCACACCCAAGTAGCACCTGCAAAATTAAAATAGTCAGGACAAAGCTCTGCATCTATCCATGACACTGAAAAAGAGTAGGTACATAACCATTACAGTTACTTCTTAGAGTTCTTCTCTGCTAGATCTAACTGAAAGTTGGAAGTAACAAATAATAGCACAAAACGGAACTACTTAGGAAACTTTGGGCCCGATTTTCTAAAGCTTCTTTTGTCTTTAAAGTTAAGCTCCTCAAATCTAAAAACTACTTCAAATTAGCTTCTATAGAAGGTCACTTTTTTTGCTTTCCCATTCATTAAACGACAGGATACTTTCATTTTCAAGAGCTTAAAAAATCGGTGTTTGGGCTTAATTTTTCCTTTAACGAAAAGACATGCCCAAAAAGGCTGAAGCCCTACAAAAGAAACTAAACCGTATATTTCTTGGTTGAACCCAAGCAATATCAATGATTTTTTTAACACCATTTGATAAAAATATAAAAATAGGTAGGGAAATTTTGGGTCACAAATTGTAGTACAGTGACTTTATGAAAAATGTAAAAAATATCAACCAAATCCATATACAAAAATCTTGAATTTTAAATTGAAGTCTCTCAATTAATCCTTGTCAGAGTTTTGATGACACAAGATTTTGCAAGATAGATCAGGGTATTTGCATGACTTCCAGTGCCATGCTGCCCATGCATGATGCATCTATTACAGAACTCAGCATCTGTTCGCGTAATATTATTCTCCAAAACGTGCAAATATGAAAGCGGTGGGATTTGTTTGGAAGACAAGACTTCACAATCAAGTGGAAATTCCACTATCTATATGCAACGTACCAAATCCATCAACTTAATTTCTTTATTGAATGAGTAGAATATTAAATTTGGCGACCATCCTCATAAAAATCAATGAAAAACAATGGTCTCACACAACTTAAAACACATTGCATGAGCATGAACCTCAGTAGTGTGAAGCCAGTAAAGGTTACAAACCTGTAACTGTTGCAGATCCAATGAGCAAGGGTTTGTGCTTCAGGAGTGCCCAATGGTGATCTGAGCCCTGCATGTGAACTCAAATGAGAAGGAGAAAGTGCTAATGCTACCCTTTGGACTGATGATATAATGCTCCGAACATATTGGCGAGCCATAGATGCTACATGCTCTTGCATATGGCTTTCAAATGCAAATTCAAATGCTATTGTCATCACAGATCTCATACAGCTGGAATTTCCAGCACATTCATTTGAGGCTCGGTTTCCACTAGGGCCAATGTCAAGGACGGATGCAAGGTCAAGAGTGCGATTGGGGCTGGAAGCTTCCTGAAAAGAAATTCATTGCAATAATTATAAGATTCTTGTCCGGAAAAAAAATACACACAAGAAAATTTGTTCAACTATGTATGAGGCAGGCAAAAGTTAGGAGGGTCGTAAAGAGGCTAAATTATAACCAAATATAGTGGTTAAAAGACTACAGTAGGTAGAGTCAGTTATATTACAAATTAAAGTATTTTAAAAATAATGTGATAAGGATGTCTACTATTCATTGATTAGCACTAATTGGGGCTATAAAAATGTATTCCTCTTTTGGGAGAATACCAAACAACGAAAAATCCTGAGTATTAATTTCAGTCTTTATATCCCATTTTCTTTAGCTGTAATCTAGCAGTAGATGTAGCTTTCTTCCAACGACCTAGCCTACTTGCAATAACTAAATTATTCTTGTTGGGAACAATACAAACAAATCAATTGGTTCAACAATGTATGAGGAAAACCTTTCCAGATTCAAGAGGAATGATGCGAAATCCGGAAGGTAGAAGGGGGGCGTCATCAGCAAAAGAAGCATCAATTGGAGCAGATATAAGTTCAGCACAGGTGCCCACAGCATTCTCATCCATTCCACTGCAGAGCTGCCAAACCAACAACAAATTAATTATAAGAACCTCACATATCTAGAAACCATTACGATGATATGAACAGAAAGTTTCGTTCAATCATTCCTGATTTTAGCAAGCTATCTATTAAAGAGGCTTGATTATATAAGTTTTTTTCTCTCGTCATATAAAATCAAAGAAAGATGAAAGTGATGAAAGTGAGCATAATGAGTTTTTCAAGTGCACCAAGTTTCCAAGCGTTATTTTGGTCAGGAGTATTTCATTATGACTAAACTCCGTAACTAGTTCAAAAAAGCATATAGAAAGCACAACTATTAGGACCAAAAGATAAGAATGCCAAGACCTGTACTAAATTCCAAATGTTATGACTACAGTTTCATATTATGCTTTCTAACCTATTAGTGTTGTATTGTATGCATGGATCAGAACAAGGAAACTGGGTAACTGTCATCCATTATGAAAGAGTGAAGCATGGAGCAAGCCACGTGAGGAAAATAAAACTTACTTGTAAGAGAAACATTTCTCTGGGCATTATCGTGTCTTCAGGAGAATGAGCAACTCCTTCCAATTTAATGATTTCCAAAAACTAGCATGAGTAAGATAGAAGTTAGTAACCGTTGAATTGCAAAACTATTACAAACTCTATTGCATAATTAGTACGAATTTATCACCTCTTCATGCTCAATTGTGTGTGCTAGAGGGAGTATAACTTGACCTCCATAATTTCCAACACGAGATCCTGATAAGCTGCAAGGACCAACTTTAATAGCAGCAGCTGTGTAAGCATCCATATTGTTGTCTGCCCATTCTGATCTATGCTCCCGCAGGAACCTGAGGAGAATGGCAGGGGGCACATTCTGGACGAGAAATTACACATGGCAACAGTCTAATATCAGGATAATGTAAGACCAAAATCTCAATATAAACAATCGGATCTCTGCAACTAAAACCCATTTTTCAGTTAGACAAAATTCTCGGGGAGATACTTTTGTTTAGGAGGACAACATAACAAACAAAGGACGTTAATAATAATCACATAACAAATAGGGCATTCCAAGTTATGGGACGTGGTGAGTTCCACATAGGAAATATGGATTCTAGTATGGTGTTTATAATGTCTTGGACTCTCCAACTACAACAGATAGCTTTTGTGATGTGGTTCTTAAAGGTTCTTATCAAGGCATGTTCTCCAATAATTCATTAGGATTAGTGATCAAACAAGTCCTAATTCCATCTCAGCAATATTTTGTTAACTAAGAATTGGTGGTCACCACTCACAATTAGTGATAATTTGAATAGAGCATGTGCTCAACTAACAATGCAAAGACAGGACCATGCACTAAACATTATGCACTGGACGTTTACAATATAATAATATGAACTTAAACTGTGTCCACAAATATCCAAAAAATTGTGAACAGCAACAAAATAGACATTTGACGGATAAGATTTTTATTTTATAATAAAAGGAAATTCATTGAATCAAAGCATCCTGACCTGTAATAGCATGGATGCTTTGGCACATAGCACTGCATTACTGACAGACGGAAATCCGTTGGTAAAGGGAAGATTCAGACCCATTAATTTGTCAGGGGATGAATTCACTAGAATAGTAACATCATCTACACCATCATTGCCAATTGTTGTCCATCCCTCATCAGTAAACCCATTGAGTGCCTCATTGAAACCCCTGTCAAAACATAAAATACATGCGAGATTCAAATTAATTTCCAAAGACTTTGAACAAAAGACACCACTTAAGTAGAATATATTAACCTGCTCAATCTTTGGCTAAGAGCTCGTAGGGCTGCTGGTCGTCTACCCCACCCAGTGACGTTGGACTGAGAAACTTCATGTGAGATCTGCCTTAGATGACGTAGGGCCTACTTGAAAAATTAAAAAGACTTTCCCCTTTTAAATCTATTAATCAATACTGTTGTCACTATAAAATTAAATATTACAATCATATAGATATAAATAGGAAAAAGAAACAAATTATGCATGCTGTTGTATCATCAGGAAATGAGACAGAACCACCATACCGCCATAGTTGTCTTCTGAGCCAGCACTGTTGATGATTCGTACAGTGGCCGTAGCACTTCCGGAACACTCCATGGCTAATAATAGTATAAACATGCTTACGTCAGTTTAATGCAAAATATAATTATTAATGCAACAACTAAAATTAATGTACCTCTAAATCCATATGATCAACAATATGGATGATGGAACCACCTCCTTCACAAGGTCTGATTAGGTACCCACTAGGCAGCATCTCTGCCCTAACAAAATGTTGCACAGGAGGCATGCTTGGACCATTTTGAGTATTTTTAAGAGACCTCTCACAGATCTAAGGCACACATTGAGAATGATTTAAACACATGTCTTGAAGGAGAACTAAACAGTAGGTTAGATCACTACATGGGTGAGGTTTGTCGTTAACCATAATATCAAATCAAATACAATTTTTTGGACAGGAATTTTTAGAACGATTTACCACTAGACTTCCATCTTCTAAAACAGAAGTATAGCGCAACAACCAGAAATCTCGGGCAGGTGCCAATGTGGTTGGTGCATATAGCTGATCATTAAAAGCAACAAATTAGCATACAAATATAATGTTTGGTTCCAATCCTTTGAGATAACAAGCCTTCATTCAAGCACAACCATTTTTTACTTTACCTGCATATAAAGCAGCTCAATCGTTCCACCATTTGCGGTGGGCAGCACATTGAGAACATCTACAGCTCGGCAATCGCGAAACCACAAAGGCCGATCTTTGAGGATTTCTGCAACCTGGAAAAAGTATATTTGACCATGTAACCGATAAACTGAAGCCAGACAGTAAATGAGTAATGTAAATAATAATAAATCTCGATCACTTACCCTAGTGGGCTCCAGTCCCACTAGACCACAAGCTCTTGCTGCCACACCAGAGCAACCATGAGAAATAGCAACGATTCCAATGGAATCCGGACCAGGCTGAGCACATTCAACAAGAATTAGCAAAGAAATGTGATTTTATAAATTTTTATAGAAACAAGTTTTGTCACAAATTTGTTCAAAAGAATGAAGATCATTGGCAAAGAAGATTATCTGAACGTGGAGTGGTAAATGACAAATTTACAATCTTTTTACCTCTCTGTTACGCTCTATTGGTATGAAATAAATAGAGAATAAAATAACTAATTGATCAAACAATGAAAAGAATTTCAAGGACACCTTCATTCCAGGCATTTGGACCCACTCAACAGCAGTACCAGTAGCCTTAGAAAGAAATTCTGCTAAAGTCTCTTCTGCAATGGACAAAAGCCTGGGAAAAAATAAGACACGATTCCATAAGTCATAAATATACAGCCAAGTTGTCACAGACCACAGTAACAGAAAGGGACCCAATAAATATACTCCCACTCACCCTGCAGGACTCGCATCCCGTGGGGGATGTTGAGTTGTCAAACTGTGCTGACCACTCGTCACCGCTGATTCACAACTTGTGTCTTTGGTTGCCTGCGTAGTCTGCATCAAAAGCACCATGCTAAAACATTAACACCTAAAACATTAACATACAAAAGCTATGAAATATTAAACGAGCACAAAAATTGAGCGCGCAATTTGCTAAAACTACACAAATAGAAAAAAAATTAAACAAAGCTCATTAATTAAAAAACGCCCAACAAACAAAATTCTTACATTTTGGGTGTGTTGACGAAAATAACCATTTTCATACACCAGTTGAGAAACCTGTTTCTGCAACCTATCGTTCTCCTCCATCAGCAGCTTGTTCATCGCAGTCAACTTCCTATTTACAGCTTGCAGCCGCGACGACTCCTTTCTCTGCTTCTCTCTACATCTGAACAACTCACGAAAACAAAACAAATCAGTCACCTCAACAAGCCACCCCCAAAATTTCCCAAACCCTTCATTTCACATTCATTTTCCAATTCCGTCAACACGCACACTCAAATAGCAACACAGGTGAAAACACAAAATTACAAACAGTATAAATGAATGAAAAACTGCTAAAGAAATGGAAAAACAGCGAGGTTAGTTAGGGTAACAACCTTCTATTCTGGAACCAAACCTTGATTTGTTTGGGCTCAATGTTGGAGAGAATGGGGCACTCGCGGATGAGCTGCTGGCGGCGAATGGAACTTGGTTTGGGACAATCGTGATAGAGCCTCTCCAAGGCTTCAACCTGCTCAGGTGTGTAACGGACATACTTCCCGTTATCCATTCCGTTTTTGCTACCATCCTTGCAGGACATTATTTCCACAGCAGCCAATTCAAATCTTCACTACGCGCCTTCTACTCCCACTCTTGCTTTCTACCACTACACCTAACTAAGATCCAGTGCGCACCGTTTTATCGATGCCGCACAGCAACGATCTGATTCGTCCACCGGATCAAACGAGGCTGCTCCACCGATCTCCGTCCATCGGCTTGCACAAATTGGAATCGAATCTGCGAAGCATCGTTTCACCGTAGATAAGACATGAGGAAACGAAACGGTGTGTGAATTTGACAGAGAATCTTTGGTACTGTTAAAGTGTGAATTGTGAATTGCCTCTGTTATTGTGCGTGAGTGAGAGTGCTCGAGGAAGAAGAAGAAACGTGAAACGAAACCCTAACTCTCTCTCTCTGCAAGTTCAGATTCACCTTTGTTTTGCTCACTGCTTTCATTTCATTGCTTCTCCACTCTGTAGCCAAATCCGGCACTGTTATTTTTAAAAAATATTACTAAATTAAATAAGAATAAGAATTTTTGGAGAATGAAGTGCACCAGTGAAGAGAGTGTTTGGACGAATGGACTGAAATACCCATCAGCAAAGTCATGAATTTACTTCTATTATATATGGATATATATAATATTCCTGTCGAGTCAAAATACGCAAATTTAATCTTTAATATTGTCATTCTAGTATTTATATTTTAATTTTGATATCAAAATATCTTTTACAAATATTCTTCCATGTCTTGCATGTTTTGTTGGAAATTGAAGATTACACTCGAAGTCGAAAACTACATGTAAAATCAAAAACCACACATTCAAATATACTTTCTAACCCTTTATAAAAACATTAAGTAATAAGTAAATAATATTTTTTATAATAAATATTATATATATATATATATATATATATATATATATATATATATATATATATATATATTTGTTTGAAGTCAAAATGACATGATTCGTTCTGGAAAGTCTTTGGTCACAGATAAGCTATTAAAAAGGTAATAGTAAAAGAAAGAGTTAAAGGGCAAAAGCGTCATTAGGGAAATTGTGTTTGGGAGTGAAATGAGGGAAAAATAATAAAAAAGTGGAGGGAAAGATAATGCGTGGATCAGAGTCTTAAAATACACAAAAAGGCTACCATTTGCGTGCATCGGGCTAGGACACAATCATGACCATATCGCATGCGTCTCCCTATTAAATAAAGTATAATTAAGCTGCTTTTTTTAATTTAATTTAATGGAATAAGAAAATAAAAGTAAAAGTGAAAAATGGAAAATATGGATGGAAATGGCATATCCATGTGCTGTGATGTGCCATACATACGTACATTGCATTCTCTGCACGACATGACCTTGAATGGAGGGTGATATGACATGTGACATGGGAAATGGGATGTGACATGATGGGATGGAGTGGTAGGTATGTACTGTGGAATATAAATGGCGTTATTTGTTTGCAGAACAGTCAAAATAATGTGGCATGTCAACCTAGTATATTGAAAAAAAAAAAAAAGACTTATTTTGATGATGGTCAAAAAATCACTTCTCCACTTACAACAAAATCACTCTTTACTCAACAACTTCAGTACCAACAATTTAATAACTTTTGAAAAAAACAAATATCAAATAAGAATTTCACTCATTACATTACTAAAAAACATATTCATATTTTTTATTTTTATTTAAATTTGATTATGGTGGATTATAATATTTATTATATAATAGTTATTACATTCAAAAATATTTTTTTACCAATATAGTTGTGTCCTTTACAAAAAGAATTATAAGTAATCTTTAGTTCAATAACTCAATCTAACTGATTTTTCTCTTTAGTCTATAAGTAGAGTTATAAGAAGATATAAATATCCACTTGAAACAAAATAGATGAAAATAAATAGTTAACATCTTTTTGTTTCATCTTTCATTGAAAATTAAACATGTTTAAAGTAAATTAAGCATGACTTAACATCTTTATTGTCTCAATATTAAATAACAAAATAGAATTTATTCTACTTCAAATTTAATTAACTTGCTTTCATAATATAACATATTACTTTTTCTTTCTTTTCTTTTTTTTGTTGTATGTTAAAATAGTACATAAATATATATTAACCAATGAATCAAAATTATAATGATTCATTTTTCATTAACAATCAAACATATCCAACTTCAATTATACTATATTGTTTTTTTAATTCTTTCGCAAAAAATTCTATCAAAAATTATATAACATCTTTATTTCCCTAATATTTGATTAATATTTACTCAGTTTCAATAATTAAATTAACTCACGTTTAACAATGTTCAGAATTTTATTATATGAATATTATATGTTACATAAGGTAAATATTTATTTTTTTATCATATTAGATATTGTTCAAGTCTTATTGATAATTCAATTTTTTGGTGTAGATAAACGAAGTCACATGTTAGATAAAAAAATATGTTATACTTGTGTTTGACATGAGAAGGAATGTTAGAATTATAAAGATTATAAACATTGAGAATGAATGATTATTTATAAAATTGTTTAAGATTGATGATAAAACCTTGTAATACATGATTGAGATTAATGACATGTGATTTAATATATATATATATATATATATATATATATATATATTTGTATATGTTTAAAAAATTTCACCTATATAAGAGATAGTTGATTTTGCAATAAATTGTAATAATATTAATAATTAGATTGATGGTGATCTATAACACAATGATTCTTTCTTTTTACAAGTGGGTATTGTAGAAAGTAAGAGAGAGGAAAGATATAAAAAAATACATTAAATGTTGGTTCACACATTGAACTCTTTAAAAATAAAAAAGCAATGTCAACACATCATTTTTTGACTTGTACGATTCGTCTTTCACAAAAAGAGCTTTGGACCTTGGTCGCTAATAGCTTTGGACCTTGGTCGCTACAACCAAAACATTATCTTGAATGTGGTGGTAATGCAGATCATGAAGAAACAAAGTTTCTACATTAACATTAGTTTTAATGACGTGTTTAACACATGTAAAAATACAAGAGAAGTGGATTGGGAAAGGAATTAAATAAATGATTATGTTTTTTATCCCATACAAATACATTATCAAAAGCTTATAAAACTTTAATTAATGAGAATTAGAGAGAATGAGCACAAAATTGAAAACATTGACGAAGAAAAAATAATGGAAAAAAATGTTTACCATGATAGTTAGTTTTTAACCGACATAATGAAACTTTCCATACATAGTTTTTTAACACGTATTATAAAAAAAAATTGATACAGCATGATAAAAGTCATCAAATAAAAAAATATAACATCTTACTAATTAAATTGTTTTTTAAGTTGCAAAAAAATCAAGTGTAAATCAAAACTTAGAAGAATAATAATTAACTACTTAATAGTTACCTCACACAATAAGGTCTAAATCAAATTAAAAAAAAGGAGTCATTCTTTATTAATAATATGTTCATCATTTTCAAATCAATCATTATATTTATATTAGTAATGTGTTCATCAGTTATTTCATGACTATTTAACTTAGCACTAAGATTTCTCTATAGAATAAACAAGTCATATTTTTTCATGTTTATCTCAATTAGACAAGTTCTAAATGTAATATGATGCAGAAAAGTATCTTGAGTATTTATCATTTAGAAATATATATTAGTTATCTTAATAGGGTTTTTTCTATTAATAAGTCTCTCAAATTCGTATCAATATCCTCCCATTGACTTGGATCATATATATTTTTAATGCTATAATTATTCTATCTTGTAATTTCATTTACGTTATAATGAGCTTGAAAATCATAATTATTATCTTTCTTAACTGCTTATTTATTGTTGCTGTTTTCATTTATGTCTATAATGTTATCTTATTCATTCAAATAAGACTCACCTATATTTTCTATATTTTTTTGTTTATTTTTATAAATTTATCTTTAGTTCTTGTTGGTGATTCAACAAAAAGTTTAACTTTATATTTTTTTGAAGTTTTGAATCACCTGGTTCATATATTATAGTTGACATATATGTATATTTGTATATAAAATTAAAAACTAATATATATATATATATATATATAACACTGAATATAACTTATAAGTATAGAAAACGATACTAAGTTAAACAGATAAAACCTGATTGTCAAAATAATAAACTTGATCGTAATATATTATTTTTAAGTCTCAGCTCTCCTATTATCTCTCGGTCTTGTCATTTTGTAAGTCTTTAATTTATTTATAAATTCTAAATTTATAATATTATTCATTGAATCTGCATAAATTATTTTGAAATAATTAAATAGTAACGAAAAATAAAAGAATTTTGAGATCAATTAATCAATATGATATTATTTGTACTTGATATTGATGCACTAAAAAATAACAAAAATGAATACAAACACAAACTCTAATTAATCAATCTACTAATAGAGAGACACACATAAATGCATGATATAGAATGATCAAACAAATTTAGAATTGAAAAATGACTTAATGACAATCAAACACTTAAATTGAAATAATATTATGAAAGAATCAACGAAAAGGGTGAGAGAAAGAAATGAGACAAGTCAGATAAAATGAATGAGATGAGTAGGAGAGTTAAAAAATAAAAAAAACAAATAAAAGAAGGAAATAAGTGAAAAAGTAAAAAAAATAAAATAATATATAAATAAATTATGTTATTATAATCAAATAGTACAAAGATATAGAAAATTAGAAAAAATTAATACCTATAATTCCTTAAATGTTTCATTTATTTAAAAAATATTAATTTATTAAAATAAAGTTTCAAAAATATTATTTATTAAATAATATTTATAGTACTTATATAATTTTAAAATTATTAAATAATATTTATAATATTGATGTAAACTTAAATTCAGTTATAATATTTAAATTTTTAATTAAAAATTATTTTTTAATATAATTTTAAAATTAAATATTTTTTTTAATTTTATAATAATATATTAGTATTAAATTTTGTTTAAAGTCTTTGAAGTCTTAAGACGTAAAAGAAACAAGCCCTCTTTAAAATAAGAAACTAGACTTTTCCATTTTACATATTTTTCATAATCCTTACCGTCTAAGGAAATATAGTAAGCAACGACTTAATTTCTTAAAATTACACAGTAAAATATTGTATAAGTTTTTCTAATAAATATTTGCATGATAGATATTACATAAATTTGAAATAGTATATTTTTAACTCTCATTTCTAATTGTTGTTCTTAGAAATGATATTGTATAAGAAATATGATGAAAATATAGTTATAAGCAGAATAAAACGATACTTAGTTTAAAATAGGTTTGGGGCTTATTCTAATATTTTTGTTTTGTTCTCCGTTACTCTATTTATTTTCTCCTAAAATCAATTACATTACACAACTTTCAAAACATTTTATCTTCATTCCTCACTTATTTATATATACCAAACAATTAAACATTAATTTTTTTCTAATTTATGTAATTTTTCATTTACTTTCCTCTAATTCATTTTTTTTATAGCCTAACACCGTAAAACATTTTTTAGTTATCACTTTTATCATCGATATTCCATCTTAAATAATGATTATTAATTATAATTTATTTTTAAAATATTGTTTTTCAACCCGAATGTTTTGTCAATTGCTCTTACTTATATTGGTTAAAGGTCATAATTTGTTAAAATATTTTAAGTTAATGGTCATTTGAGTTGGGACGTAATCTTGATATAAATTCTCTGTATGAACTGTAGTAAAAAAATATGAAGATTAAAAAAAAAAACCAAAAAAAAACATCAAATAAACTAAAGAAAGTGAAAAACAATGTTACTTAAATTAAAAGAAAAAAAGTAGAAAAAGAAAGAGATAAGCGAAATTTTTTAAAATAATTACGATTGATAGATTGATGTGAAAAAAAAAAAAGCACATATTGCAATTTCAGTGATTACACATCCTTAGTTTAAAAATTAAAACAGATTTAATTATAAAGGTAAATACATGATATTTTAACATGGTCATTTTAGAAAATAAAACAACATATTATTGATATGTTATTGATGATGATAAGAGATCAGTTACATTCATGAAAAGAATAAGTATTTTGACATACCCAATTATGTATAACATTTAATTTAATATTTACGTTTTATTTAAAGATGATTTTTAAAGACATAAAAAGTATAAATAATTTTTCATTTTATTAAAAGTTTTAGCTTTCTAATTATTTTTTCTAATTTTAAAGAATAATCATGATTTTTACTTAATATCAGCATCAACTGATGAAGTAGCAAGGATGAATTTAAATTGATGATACTGTGATCCTACCCTAATGTCCTAATAATGTAAAAGTTATGGAAATAAATTCTTGACAAGATATATTTCACTTTCTATTGTTATTTTCTATTTTATTTCAAATCTAAATAAGAGAAAACGACTTTTTTTTTACGAGTGTTTAAATATGTTCAATAGTCTTATTTTACATAGAAATTTAAATGGTTTTGCAAGTTGCAAGTCTTTTTCCTTCATTCTTCTATTCTTTGACTTCAATTACTTTCCTTAACAAATAATAATTGCATTCCATAATTCAACTTAACACAGTAGTAGCACCCAGTTATATTTTGACACGTGTCAAATGATGACCCTAAACCCGATTATATAACCTGATATCAGCCATAACAGATCAAATAAGATAAGATATAAGATTGCGATATCTTATTTGAATACAAAACTGAAAATATTTTTCAGAGCTTTTTTTTACTATTTTAGTTTATATCCACAGAAACCCTAATTTATTGTGAATATGGTCTCCTATAATATTATAGCTCAAAATAGTATTTATTTTAGTCTCGAATCTAAAATAACAACACAGTAATTGAGAAAACTTAGCAACATTTAACTGTATTAGATTTACAATATATAAACATTTTTCACTTTCTTTCTTAAAATTTAAATCTGGGAATAAAGGAAAGTCACCAGAAATAAGATTCTAATTAAATTACAAATGTTATAGAAACAGTTTTTTTAGATACATTAAAATTGGTTTAAATGTATTTGCATTTAAAATCAATATTTAAGATTTCATTTTATATTTATGACAGGAAGAAGTATTATTTGTAAGAGGCAAGTCAACTAAATAAATTAGCCCATGATGTATGCCTAATTAATTAGCACTGTTATTCAAATAACCTATAAACTATTAATGCAATTTATAGACATAGGCACATGATGAATTTGAGGTCATTTGCAAGTACATCAATAGTTTGCATTAAGAAAAAGACACAAAAGAGGCATGAATGTATTGATTTACTTCTCAATTTCATAAAGAAACACTGTAAAAAGTTATACAACAATAATAATAAATAATAACACACAAAATTATTAATATAAAAAATTAGCATGGTTTTGCTTACTTCAACTCTTCTCCTCCTAATCAAACAACTTTTTACGTACATGCATGAACATTATTCATCATTTCTTTTAGCTTTAAGTGAAAGGAACACCAGAACTTACCTAGTTTATAACCCAAGTAACTTAAGTAACATTATCTAGTTGCATGTGATGAGTTGATGACATTTTGTCTTCACCTGACTTTAACGATTACATATAAATAAAGTCATCTTCGTTGCTTACACTTTTCTGACACAAACCATTTTTAAAAAAAAATAACATGGCATGAAAAGAGATTTATAGTTTTTAGTTTATCTATAGTCTCCCACACTGTAGATAAGGGTAACTAGTAATACCTATAGTTCTTAATCTATTGTGTGTTTGTTTTGAATACTTAACTTATTTAGTGGCCTTTATTTTTATTTTTTGTTTTCATTTTGTAATACCATACAGTTAAATATTATTAATTTTTTAGTTTATGTAGATATTACTTGAAAGTGTTAATTCTGAACCATCTAATAATTCCCCCCTTTGAAAGTAATCCAAACACTCTTTACCTGCCACGGTAATACAAAATAAGTTTGTGAAAATTACAATCAAATATATCATGAAAATAGAATTATCATTTTAAAAGTTACGGGAGTGCAAATAGCAAAAGCCTTTGTTTAATACTACTTTGGTTTGAAGAAACTCGAAAAAGCTTACAAGAAAGTGGTCCAAAAGAGACCAAAGCCCATTACTATACAACACTGTTCTCGCCAGATTAAGTTTACATATAGACGACTTCTTCCTGCACCTCCATAGCTTCTTCCGCACCTCCATAAAATTTTATATTTCCAAAAGATCATTGCGGAAAAAACTTAAGTGTTCTTTGGTAAGTGGAGGTGGCGTGGTCGAATTTATATTCCACATTTTGTAATTCAAAAAATTATTCGATGGCAAAATCCAAAACTTTTTTAGTTTGAAATTCCAATTTCGGATTAACCCATTTCAAAATATGTCGGTGACTTTCGGATTAGACCAACCGGAATGAAAAATGTGTTTTACATACAAATGTTTGATATGAAAAACCTCCCTTGGCCCATTATGTGTATTGCTTGGTATAAGGTGTATTGTACGTGTACATGGAAGTGATAGTGTGCGGTGCACGTGGTGGGACGTTTAGGAAGAGGACACGTGTGAGGGACGCACGTGCGGATGAAGGATGAAGTGAGAAAGAGTTAAAAATGGAAAAATGATAGCTTGAGTTTGGAAGCAACCGAAGCTTGATTGAGAAGGCTCATACCAAAACTCACGATCACATGATCGCTGACACACACACACACTCTTTTCTTCCTTTCTCGCGTGCTCCCTGCACCCCTCTCTATTTTTCTATTCCAAACCACACCAATAAAGAGACACCACTCCAACCATTAACACAAATCCTTTATTTTTTGTTGCCTCATTCTGCTTAAAATATAGAACAAGTGAAGACTATTATTAAAATGTGGAAAGGTGTGAGGATAGTAGTAAATGTGTAAGGAAAAGCAAACCTTATCCATGAGTTACTGAGGGTTGATTTACCTGGGGATCAGAGCCAGGCCCATCTGACTTAATCCTTGTTTTAAATAATATGCCAATAATAAGGTAAAATGCCCTCCCAAACACCAGCACCCACATGATCTAAAGAGGCCACCAATCTTATAATTTTTTGCATAGTATTCCAGTATTTGAAGTATTGGTTTAGAGTTTGAAAATTAAATTAGACTTAAAGTCTAGTTTTAATCATTAATCATTTGGCAAAATCATTAATCATTTTCCTTTGGCAAAACTAAAACCAAGCTTCACATGCCACATGAAATTAGCCTAATCTAAGAATCCATTTGAGAAAACTAAGGTTGATATTTTGATTAGGAAGAAAGGTGAGAAATGTTGGAGTTAAAAGAATGATGGGTGGATGAGATGATGGAGAGTTTTGGATTAGGTTGAGCTGTAAGCGTCGTGCAGAAACGTGAGAAGGGGAATATAAAAAGAGGGCATGATAAGGGAAGAAGGGTAGAAAGTACAATTAATTGGACTAAACAAAGGTTATAAATCAGAATGCAATAAATAAACAAAAATTTGGCACGTCTTTCGAAGTAATAATATTATTAGCAGCAGAGGAATCGGGCTGTAAACTTGGACACTATTGGAGGACTCAACAGCGACAAAACCTGCAAGAGATGGATTCTTTGAGGGATTGAAATTTCATCACCATTAAATTCTACCTCCTTAATCATTGTTAATTAGCACATTAATTATCCAATAATGCCCACTGGTTTTACTTTAGTGCCCAAAAAAAAACTGACACGTTGAGAAAAGTGAGCAGTGTGTGTCTGTGGCCATAGCTGTTTTCTTTCCCAGTGACAGCCTACCATTGTGCTCCTGCTTAACACTTGATTCCTGTTCAAACCACATGATCACTATTCATTGCATCAACTAATCCTTCTTTACCTTTTCCTACTCTCACACACTGCTATTTATGCAAAGAATCTCAATCAAAAGTATCATGTCAGTCACTCTGTGATGCTCTTCAATACTTTAACCAACTTTTCTTCTAATTACAACTTCACAACTTCATTAATTATGAGGCATTAAAAAAAAAACACTAATTAAGAAATGTTATGACTAGGTTTGTGACATGTTATTCATTAATGAACAACATAAAAAACAGTGGTACTAAGTAACTCATTATTGTCGTTGTCTTCCTACTTAAGGGTACAGAATACACTTACTTACCAACTACTTGAGTTCATGAAGAGATTTGAAATGGAGAAGGAAGCGAGGGAATGAAAATTTGTTTGAGAATATTGAACTATTGCTAGAAAGTGAAAAGGGGGAAACAGAAAAAAAATGAAAGTGGATTAATTAAACTTTACAGAACTTGGAAGTCACTTCCCTGTGGATTTTAGTTTTTAATATTAAAATTGTGTGCATGAAAAAAGATGCTTCAATGTGTCAAAAATTACAGTTGTGCCACTCCTTTACTCCTCAAAACCCCACCATCACTCCCACACACCCCTCAGACTCTCAGACACACCAAAGAGATTTCTCATGCGTTTTTTTTCTCTCTTTAAAACAAACACCAACTACTCTTTCTCTCTCTCTCTCTAGCTGTCTCCCACTAAAACACTAGCTATATGGAAGCGCCGGAATACTTCGTCGGAGGCTATTATGCTGCCGGAGGAGCTGACCAATTCTCTCAGCCGGAGAAGCGCCACGCCGACCAGAAAATCGGTGAGCCTTTCGCCATTGATGACCTCCTCGACTTCTCCCACGCCGACGCCATAATGTCCGACGGTTTCTTCGACAATGTAGCGGGGAACTCCACCGATTCCTCCACCGTCACAGCTGTTGACAGCTGTAACTCCTCAATTTCCGGCAGCGACAACCGCTTCGCCGCAGGCATTGTACCTCGTGGCTTCATCGGCGATCCTCAATTCTCAGGAGAACTCTGCGTTCCGGTAAGTAATTCCCGGAGCTTAGCCATTGAATGACGGAATAAACAGATAATTGAGATAATTCGAGTTTGTTTAAATTGATTTTGTTTATTGTTTTTGAAATTGAGTTTTCTCGTGATTTTGTGACAGTACGATGATATGGCGGAACTGGAATGGCTCTCGAACTTCGTTGAAGACTCGTTCTCCGCCGAGGAGGAGCTGAAGATGCTGCAGCTGCTCTCCGGCTCCGCGCCGTCCGCCGCCATTGGCGCGAAACCGCAGACGCCGGAGTCCTCATCCTCCACCGACACGCTGCCGCCGTTCGCTTCCGACGAAACCGCTCGAAACGCACCGTTTCTCCACTCGGAGACACCTCTCCCGGGGAAGGCGCGAAGCAAGCGCTCACGCGCAGCGCCGGGAGACTGGTCCACTCGCCTGCTCCACCTAGTAGCGCCGGAGCAAGAGAAGTCGCCGCAGGCGAAGGCGTCGCCGGTGAAGAAGAGAGAGGGAACGAGTGCGGAGTGTTCCGGACGGAAATGCCTGCACTGTGGCGCTGAGAAGACGCCGCAGTGGCGGACTGGACCTATGGGACCGAAAACGCTCTGCAACGCGTGCGGCGTGAGGTTCAAGTCCGGGCGGCTGGTGCCGGAGTACCGGCCGGCGGCGAGTCCAACATTTGTGTCGACGAAGCATTCGAATTCACACAGAAAGGTTTTGGAGCTGAGGCGGCAGAAGGAGCTGCAGCGACATCAGCATCAGCAACTGATGAGTCAGAGTTCAATTTTCGGCGTATCCAACGGTGGAGATGAGTTCTTGATCCATCACCATCATCATTGTGGGCCAGATTATAGACACGTTATTTAGCGTATCTAGTTTTCTTTCTTTTTAATTTTAATTTTAATTTAGGGTGCAGGTCTCAGTTTAAACTATGGTCAGCTTCAGCACTCTCTTTCCCTTTTATCTTATCTGAAAAATTTTGTCTTATAAATTTGAATTCTTAGCTTTTTTTCTTATTTGTTCTTTTTCCTTTAGGGAAGAAAGTCAGAAAAGTAAAAAAAAAGGCAATAGAATCATGGGAGGGGATAAAAACAGAGAGGAAGAGTTCATTCCGTTGTAGAATCCACTCTTGGATGTTTTCTTTTTACCTTTTGCCCAATTTAGAAAATTTATAATCAAAATCTTAGTTTTATTTTAAATAAGGATAAATAAAAGCCCATGAAAAAAATGGACAGAACTGTTTTGCACAGTCTCAGGATAGCATTTAATTGGTGTGGTCAGCCTCACATTTGCCCATTTCTCATTTTTATTTATTCACTTGAAAGTAACAATATTAAGTAAATAAAATATGGGTGCAATAAAATACCACTTTATGGAACTATATATGGAACCTGGATTAGTTACAAACCATGGGATTTGTGGCTTTATTGAAAATAATAAATCAGCAACAAAAGATGGTTGCTTAATTTGGTGAGTTGGTAATAATGAACCAATGTGTTGATCTTTTGCCTTATCAAAAAAGTGGGTTTCTCTTGATGATTTCTCTTAGATATATATCTTGATTCTAACAGACAAGTGTAGATCAATGTGAAGTTGAGCCATTTATACGGAGAAGGATATCTATATACCGACAATTTTGAAGGCCGAATTGAAGAGAGTGAGTACCGAGGATCCAATTGGTGGGGAAGAGAGAAGAAGTGCGTGGATTTCAGTGAAGTTATGAAAATGGAAGATTTGGTTGATGGTTAGCCTCTGGCCAGTTGTGCATCGTCCTCTGTACGTACCATCTACATGGAAGTGCGTTAAAGGAATGAAGGAAATTATGAGAGGAACGTGGGAGGAGGCAAAATAATATTAATTGGAATTAAAAGAGCAAATGGCTGCTTAGCTTGCAAATTGGTTGAGCATAGTCATGTGAGTTGAGTTGTGAGGAATTGTTAAATAAACAAAGAATTAGGTACACATTGAGGACTGATATAACTGTCCACCCAATTCTAGACATTTCCCCTTCCTATGGGCTCCACTCTCTCATTATATGCACTCATACTATTCACGGGTCAATTTTCAATTTTCTCATATTCATATCCCAAGCTTCTCCCATTCACCATGTTTTTTATCAAAGTCAATTTTTAACTAATTCAAGCTTCCTCATATACTCCTACTATGCTAACTAGGTTCTCTCGTCTATGCACTCTTCTTATTAATTGTTTTCTTTCCTTCTAACAAATTTTTAGTAGTGAAAAGTAATTAACTAATCATGAACCGATAATGAAATCCTTTTCTGGCTGGTATGTATTACAAAGCTAGTAGAAATATGAGATGCAACACACATAAAGACATTTTACATTGAAAAAGAAGACATTTTATATCGGTATTTTTTACATTATTGGCAAAAATATAGAGGATATAAAAAGTTTATATTTTCTATGACCATATAAAATATGTAAAATCAATATAAAATTTGATTTGTATATAGTTACTAGAACTATTGTAACAAGTTTGACTTATGATGATAGTTATTTATAGTTGTTATAACATTTTTTTTTTTATCACACTTACTGCAAGTGTAACTTTTTATAGCATCTTTTTTAAGAATTGACTTAAAAATATAAGTTACCATGACAGTTAGTATCATAATGGTTATAATAAGACAGAATTTTTATGATAATTATTATAATAATCCTTGTAATAAATTAGTGTTTTTTCAAATCCTTTTGTTTTATCAGGTTTCTTCCATTCTTAATAATATCATTCACCTATATATAAAAATCTACAATTCTTAGATAAATCAATTTATTGATAATTAAATAGTATTATTAAACATTGTAAAAAAAAAAAAGGCTAAAATATAATATTTAGTCTTATATTAAAATAAATTAAGGAATTCTACAACTTATCAGAATTACTTAAAAAAAAATAAAGCATGCTACATTTTAATGTATTCTATATCTTTATTCTTTAATTGGGATGAATAGTTGAAACAAACAAATTGACTTAATCAATAAAAAGTGAAATTCACAATTAATTAATTAAAGTGTATGAGTGAACTTCTTATTACCTTTCTCCACAATTAATATTAATAATATACACATAATTGTTTGCATGTACTTCATTATATAATATCTACACTTATAGTTTCCTGATTGATGTGGACACTACAAATTAAATACAAATAATTAAAATATATTATTATATTACAATTAAATAGTAATGAGATAAATAAGTTACATTAATTCTTACCGGTCCAAATGTATACAAAGTTTGAAAAGAGGTTACACATTTTAGTACATGTTTTGGAAAATACTCTAAATTATATCAAAATCCAATGTGAAGGTACTTTAATGCATGAAACTTATTCAGTTGGTCAAATAATACATCAACTTCTTTAATAAAGTAAATGTGTAGTTTATTTAAATAAAACACATTTTTTCACAATTAGTTCCTCTTAAGGAAGTCCTGAAAAAATAAAAAATAAATAAAAATAGTACATAAAAGACATGACTCTAGTTCAACAATGTAAAAATATCCTTAACAAACACAATTTTATTAAAAATAATAAAAACTAAAATTATATTTATCATAAACAACTTAACTTTTTCTTAGAAAAAATCATCTTTTTGGTATATAACTTTATTTTTAATTAGAAAAATTAATCTAAGTCATGACATCTCGCACTTCAAGATAAAAACTTTTTTAAAACAAAATTTATTTGAAATAGATTACTTCGTCATGCCCATAAACTTAAATATTTTTCTACAAAAGTCGCATTTATCAAACAAACTTACCTATATTCATTCTAATAATTTCATGATAAAATTGTACTTATATTAATAAAAGAAACATTCAATTTATCTTTATCCATTCTAATAATTTCTTGATAGAAATATATCATAATAATAAGAAACACTCAATTTTACCTTTCAGTGTGATCATTCTTTCTTTTTCATAATATATAGGATATACATTCGTATCTATATTTATTTATTTTAATCTCTTAAAATAAATCAGAACAACTTATTGTACAACATAAAACCATTTCAAACACAAAAGATTGAACAATGTTAAGAAAATATATAATATGACTTTTTAAGTAACCACTAGACTAGATTGAGTCGGTATATAACAAATTTAAATGCGGTGGGTAGAAGACAAAAGTTAACCATTTTTTTTATACTATTTAACAGAAAAAAGAGTTTTTCTTTAAAAAAGAGAATTAAAGAGATCTTAGTATGAGAACTTTTCATATATATATATATATATATATATATATATTATACTTTTTCGGCTTTTCAGGAAGTGACGATATTTTGAAGAAAGAGTACATAGAAAGTACAGTGTATGTACACATTGGTGCGTAGCCAATGTCGGTATCACAAAACAATACGTTTATTAGCTTACAAATGGGTGCCAAGGTAATGTTTCTTTTATCATATCCTTCATGGTGAAAATTAATCTTTTTTTACGTACAACTTTTTATTTAATTAAAGTAAATTGTAATAATTAAGATTGAATCTCTCTGTTAGTACATTTAAAGAACCCCTTTATCAATTAGTTGTGCTAGATTGTATTATTAAAAGTTACAATTCTCAATTCATAAAAGTTCTTCTTAAAGACATAAGTATCACAAATAATACTAGTTTAGAGTTTAGAATTTGTAGTTTAGGGTGAAGAATAAACCCTAAAGAATACTAGTTTATGATCTAGAAGAGGGTTTGAGTTTGGAATTAGGTTTAAGTTGTGTGATGATGATGGAATGAGGAAGAAGCATTGAGACATATGAGTGAGAATAGATGCATGTGGGTGTTGAAACAAAGCACATGGTGTATGTGACGTGTGTGAGTGTTACTTTGTGGCTCTGTTGGTGTTGGCATAATATATCCAAAAAAATGGAGGATATGGCATGGCTTTGCTGCATGCATGCTCCTTTCTGAAGGGATCTTTTCATGTGTGTGTGTGTAAAGAAGATGATAGTGATAATGGGTTCTTGTCCCCTCACACCACCCACCCCACTTCTCTTATAACTTTACTTCAAATTATTGCCATCTTTCCTTCCTTACCTCTTATGGTAAAATGCCACCACAAGGCCTCTTCTTGTAATTTTCCATCCTCCTTCATTGCATTTTTTGTCATTTACCAAAGGGAGAAGAACCTTGGAGAACTTCAAACATGGAACCAAGTACATTGTTTATTTAGAAATCTCCTAGGACTTCAAACTTCCATGCTCTTTATTCATCACCCCAAAATTTTTTCATTTTATTGCATTCTTGCAATCACAAATGCTACCAACACTTTTCTTATGATTGATTCCAAATTGTTGCAAAATATTGAATTCTAACTTGTAGGAGATGAAGTGCTTGGCCAACAAGTGAGACTCCATACTGTTTTAATAAATTTTAATCTATCGTAATAATAAATTTTAATATAGTTTTTGTATACTTTAATTACTATAACAATGAATTAAGAAGGTTGGGAGTTCATTAAAACTTTTAAAGTGATAAATTTTGAAAACACGAGGTCAAGTAACACTCCACACTAGGACATGATTAGATTAATTTGATGCGTTAATGTAGTAAATATGCACTGTTAAGGCGTTTTATTATACGTATTTCAATAAAAAAGTATCACATTAGATAAAATTATTAAGGTATAAAAAATTTGATAACTTTGTAAACAATTTGTCGTGGACAATACAATCTTCATTAATTAATAGAGTCTTATCAAGATAACCCATAAATCTGGTTATAATAAATAATAATAAATTTTGGTTATTTAATCATATAGTGTGTAAGTCTATATTAGTAAAAACAAATTTTTATACTTGAAGAAAACAAGACAAGTTTATACGAAAAAAAAGGATCATAACATCCAAAGTAGGAGTGCTTGAACCACGTATATTAGAGAATTATTATGAGAAGATGACAGGAACAAAGAAATAGATGTTAAGACATGTGCATAACACAGTACAAAGTAAAAAGATTTTAATGGAGTTTATTCTGGCATTAAGTGGGATTAAAGTTGATAAATAAGGTTTTACAACCTCAATTTACTATCAAAGGTTTCATAACTCATTAATTAGCAAAGGTTTCACAACTCCTGTGAAGTACCATGATTTTGTCTGAGACTTTAAAACCTAGATAATATGCTAGAGTTGTAACAAATAAATGTTATTTTCAGATGTTGCAAACCCTGTATATTACTTTCTTTTTGCTCTTGCACATGTTATCAAATATAAACTATTGTATTTGTTTTGTTATAGTAGTAAATTTTATGGGATTTTGAACACTTTAAAACCAATTGACATTTATTCACAAGTAAAAATAAAAGGTTCTACATTACTTTAATATATGGTGTAGGGTTATTCAACTTCAAAATAAACATAATATCACAACATAAATTTTACTGTATAAATAAACCCTCACATTATTATTCCCTGCACACCTTTCTCGACTTAATCTACCTGAAGCATTTCATTTGATAAATTTTAAAGTAGTACAGGTTTTATCTAATTCCAAAATAAATAAAAGAGAGAGTAAAAATGAAATAACAATTTAGAAAATTAATGAGATTTAACTGCAATTTTTACAAAAATTGTCCTTACTACTTAACAAATATTCCACAGGAATCCCTGTTATTTAACTAACGTTTGTAAAACCTCCGTTATGTGTGTATATTTATTGGAGGTTAAGAAAACCACAGTTAAATATAAAAGTTTTAATTGTGATTTGTTAAACTATATACTATTCATCACAGTTGACTCACGAATGATTATAACACAACAAACGAACTGATCTTGAGAATGTATAAATTTGATGCTATTATGTTGTTAAAAAATTTGTTCCCTTATATAACAAGTTTAATGTAAAAAAAAAAAATTATAGAAAAGGTTACCAACCATATAAAATACTAGGATTGAAGATTTGTACATAAGTTTCAACTATCTTATTTAATGCATCTAATTTTTTTTATTGAAGTTCTCTTTCTCTATAGTGTTACGGTGAAGAGGTACAAAAATCTAAGTAGTAAGTTACCTCATTTTCAGTATCTTTTACAAACTCCTTGCGAAAACTTTTTTTAAACGTTTTTTTTTTAACCTAAGGTTGATAAATTTATTTACGAAAATTTTCCAATTATATAGTTACAAAAATTTGATAAGTTTTATTCAATCTCTTCAAACATGTTATTTTTTTTATTTACTAAATTAATAAATTTTATTATATATGTATAATTTCTTAAAAGTATATTTTAAATTAGTAGTATTAAATCAAATTAACACAATTGAAAATATAACACATTTTACTTGCACCAAAAGAGATATATATTTTTTAATTATTTGTGGTGTGTGTATATACGCGCATTTATGAGAGCAGTTTTTCTGCCACTTTGAATTTTAGTTTCTGTTTCAAATTCTATCAATTAGTTTGGTGTTAAATATATCTTTTGTATATTTATAAGTATTGTTAAAGTCTTTAGTAATAAATAATAATAAAAGATGCAAAGTAATTTAGAGAGTATTTTTTTTTCTCTTGTTTATTCTTTGATGTCTAGTTTGATATGATATATAAAAAACATAGTTAGATCCATGACGATTTTAAATTCTTCTCCCTCCTTGATGATTTAGAGATGTTTTATGAGAAAAAAAAAAAAAAAATCTCTTGTAACAACAAAATGTTGAAGTAGTCACTAAAGCACATTTACTTGAATATCTTTTTGATAAATCCTTCAATTCCACCATTGCGATTCTCTCATCAAAGCAACAAAATCAAATATTGTTTTCTTAATTTATGTCTACTTCGTCTTCTTTTAATATCTACTTAAAATATTAAACGTTTCTTGGTTTGAGAGATTAAAAAACTATTATAAATGATAGAAGAAATATAAAGATGTGGAATTAATTAACTTTAGTAGAAAAAATAATTTTTCCACCGATATTATACTTGAAATAAAAATGAGAAAATAGAAATTACTTTTAACCTTTAAAATCTCAGGACCATTTTATTTCTGAACTAAGAAGAAAAAGATCCTAATTGAATGGAAAATTGTTCTTCTATCACATAGAAACTTACTAAAAGTATATTATATATTGATATAAATTATGAAAATATATGTAATTTTAGCTTTTGTGTTTCGAAGAAGGATTTTAACTTGTTATAGCACAAGACAATGGTTTATATGTATATAGGGTCATTAGTGGGTCATTGTCGTTAGGTGATAAACAAAGGTAACAAGCAACATTATAACTTGTTGGAAAAGTTGTGTCGTATATATAAACTTCTTTCATGGTACATGATTTGGCTCCAACCTTTCATGGATATGGTGGATAACAACTACTTCAAACACCTATTCATTATTTTCATATTTATGGTACGAATCTTCGTCCCTATATATGAAAAGAATATCAATAAGAGGAACTTAATTTATGGTAAGGTTAAAATTGGTTTCTTACTACATATTCATGTTTAGTTCACTCCATATATATATATATATATATATATATATATAGTTTCAATACGTTCTGTAAGAAAATATACATGTTGGCTTCCACTAAAATTTATTGACAATTTATTAAATTTGAGTTAAATTTTCTTTTCATTTTTAAAATTTATAGTTGACATTTTTATTTTATTAAACCGACCCATATAAAAGAATTCACAACTATGCAGATCAATTAATGAGCTAAACCCCTTTAACTTCACAATCACTACAATGTTTTTATTACATTATCATTAAATTTAACGTCAAAACTTTGCCAACGATAATCTAGATATTTTATCAGCATTCAAATCTAATATTAGTTGAGTAAAACTGTTTAATTAAAAAAAATTAAAATGAAATTAGCCAAGTGGATGCTACTAGTATTGATACAAGGTCATTGATAACCTCTAAAGTCTAGTATAGCATATGCAATGTATATTGACAATTATTTTCAAACTAATATTTAATTTATTTGAGTAATTTAAAATTGTATATAACTAAATTAAACCACAACTTTCCATAGTAGAAAAGGAAAAAAAAAATAAAGAATGACGACTTTTTTACACTGTTTCATCAAAGGGCAGTGGCATTAATTATAATATGGAAATAAGAATAATTAGGTCAAAATTAAGAGAGAGAAATTTTAACCTATCCCTTCACGTGCATGCCTATGATTTTCTATTGCATTGAAATATATAGAATTAGGTTGTGTGACTCTGCTAACTGGCAAATTTTATTATAAGATAAACTTCACATAAATCAAAGATGCACAACATAGACCAATGCGTGATAAGTGGCGTATATTGCAAAAGTATATAATATAACATTTTTGTCTATGTAGGATCATACATATATAGACCTTAATCTTCAACACCTACTGTATATTTTCTGATACACGTCCACTTGAAAATATGAACATGCATCTTTTGGACCAGCCTCCCAGTTTGGTTGTCACTGTATCTAGTTTATAATTTTTCAGAATCTGTTGCTTTGTCAAACTTGTGTCGATAGCAAGGAATAAATAAAAAGATGAGATAATATATTTTTCTTCAGTCCAAAGATAGCTCCAAATGTGGAATATTAATAGTTCAGAGAGTCCTAGTCCCATAATATAACTATTTAAGTAAATTGACGTGAGAAATTGATGCCCTCGTTAACTTTCACATTCTTTACAGTGACTTATGAATCCTAGAACATCCATGTAAACCTCAATCTAATGTGTTTAGCCCAAGTTGTACTCGGCTGACAGCACAATACAGGCCAATGGGTATATCTCCAAGTGTTCAATCGAATATACCTAAAACAACAATTAATAATTCAATATTAGTTTCCCTATTTACCTGTCAAATTCATCATAATGATAATAATAATAATATGAAAAGTTGAAAAAAGACATACCGAATCTACTTGATCAGTGTCGACTCTTATAAACAATGTGAAAACTCAAAATAAGAGGTATGCTTTCCAACTGATTTTTAAATATTCTAATTATTAGATACTAATTTAAGTATGGAAGAACTATTTATACGCATTTCTCCTATCGAAAATGGAAGATCAAAGATCGACATATCATGGTTTTTGTTCAGAATTGAGATCAACGTTCCTTTTATATTTTTAAGAGAAAAGAGAGGACAAAGGGTAAAATGATGATTATTAAATGGCTGTTAAAATTTATTGGTTTTCAAAATATTATGGTCAGCGTATTTGAAAAAGAAAAAAATTGGTTTGTTTTATGAAAAAAATTATTCTCTTTAACTTAGACAGGACACACCATGACAAAAAACTCACCAAGCCCTTTTTCTTTTTGCTAAACACAGACCAAGATGTGACCACCCCCAAACAATTAACAAAACAGAAAACTGAATAAGGAAAACCCTTATGGTAAACGGATAACAGTTAAGGGAAAACAAAAATCACACCACCAAAAAAAAAAATTACCAATGCAATAAATTCCTCGAAAACATCCAAAATCAGTCGATAAATTGGTTGTATGTAAATTTACTGACAGACTCAAAAAGTCCGTCGATAAAAGAAGGATTTATTCATCGGTATTTTAAATTTTTCTTGTAATGTACGTTACCAATAAAAGAAATTGCCCACAAACCATCTCGTCTCACCCCAAATAAAAACACACCGCCGCTTAACCGGAGAATTGCTACCAGCGACCAACCACCGTTCGAAAACACCACTTCTAAAATTCTTCTCTAAAGCACTACCACTCCAAACTAAACAGTACCCACAAAATAATCTAAATTCATCTTCATTTCACGTTAAATACCTCTAAACTCCAATAAAAAATTAGTGTCAAAGTATTATTTTTTTTTTCTGAATATTGATATTTTGACACTGTACACCATATAATACAACTATTTGACACTAAAATAAATTATTATTTTATTATTATATAATATTTTATTAAGTAAAAGCGATGTTAAATGGATGTAATTGATAAAAAGTAATGTGAAAGTATTATTTTTTTTTCTAAAATTTGAAAGTTTTGATAACTTCAACTAGCATTTGATAAGATACTTTTAGGAGTAATATAGTTATTATAGAAATAAACTTTTCTATTTATAAAGGAAATAAGAAGATAAAAGATGAAATATTGATTTGTTGATTGTTAAAATATCATGGTCGAATGTGTTTTTTTGGAAGAGTGGAACTCTGATCCAATAAATGGTGCAGCATTTTACTGTGTTTTATAGCATGGGCAATTCATCATGTCTTATGAGACTTGAACAGGCTAATCAAATGGAATACGCAGTTTGCGATTACATTATTGTTTCTTCAAGTGCCATTAATATCACAATGCACACAGAAGGGTAACCTACCTGCTACAAAATACCATTGAATCACCAACTCTGTAGAAAAGTGAGGATCAAAAGTCTGATGTGCACGTGAACCCTTTTCCATTTGCTTATTTTTTGCCAGAATAACAATCCAACCAATGTTAGACTTTGTAAACAGAGATCTTGACTAATGAAAGCATTGATAAGAGCATTTGAAGTCACAAGTAAAGAAGGTGTAACTTTGTCTCAACTGAACCACGGGACATGGAAAATGTTCTGCTTAATATTGGCCACAAACACCTTCACATGACACAAAGACCCCGTGAATAGTTGAAAAATATCATGCTCCTGATTGGTTATTTATTGGTTAACCAATGAACAAGCTAAGTTAAGAGACATTGCTTCAGGTGATGGAAAGCAATTGCAATTGGTACTCATCAAATTATTCACAGTGGAGGGCACATCTTGCATCTGGGTTTCTTCATCTAATACTTATGGCAAACACTTGTTGCTCCATTGAGCTGGAACCTAGAACACTGAATCAAGTGCAGCTCAACCAAGCCAGGGTACATATATAACCTCTCCCTTCAATCATTTAGTTTATTTTTTCTGCTTTCAAGGCTAAATTTCCTGTTGTTTTACCCTATGAATGGTTGCTGATTCTTGCAGGAAGTAGCTAAGGAGGTAGTTCAGAAGTTGGAACCATGTGAGGCATCAGCTCTATTCATTGAGGTATGATTTCCTAACCTAGGACATTCATCAAACACACTACCTACAAGTTTAAGAAGGAAGAGAATAGGGTTGCAGAGAGTTTAACTGAACACTACCAATTCTTCTTTCATCATAACAGAAGACAGCAAAAATTCATATATGTCATAGTCATACTTGGACATCAACCAAACAAAGCAAGGATGCATCATCCTATTGCTCCATGCCTTGCCCCCTTATCATTCATGCAATCATATGCATGTGTTTAATCTATTTTCTACTGCTTCTTTTTTTTTTCTTTTAAATTTCATTATAAACATAGAATTATTGAGGTATGAAGTTCTATAAATGTTTGCTATAAAAACACCTCCCAATTAATGTTCATCTATTTACTAGAAATGTGTGTGTAATAAATATATGAACATTAACTGTTCATCTATTCTTCACATCTTTAATAAATGCAAATGAAGTTGTTGCCCTGTTGAAAACTATGAAAAACATTAAATATATTTATATTCCTAAAATAAATCAGTTATTACTACTTGACATATTAATTAATCCTTCATTAAATAGATTAAAAGGTTTTACATTTCAAAAAATAATAATTTAATGGTTTACAGCTGGCCTGTATTAGGCTATCTTATTAGATAATAAATAAATGTAATGTTTATAGAGTGGCCCAAGTCCTTAGGTGTCTAAATTGGGAGTTTTTTTTTTTAATATAGATTAGTTTTGTGGGCTATTCTTAATGTGGGGTTTTCCAGTAAAGTTTGTTACTATAAATTAAAATTTAAGACTTTGAATTTATTAGAAAAAAATTGTCTTAAAAATAACTCTTCTCCCAATATATTCAAAGAAAAAAAAATATTAAAGTAGAGATCTTCAAAATCATAGTATTAAAATAAAATTTATATAAGATTTTAAAAATGTTATACAGCGAGACTTAGGAATTTATGATTTAGGATTTTGAGTTTTAAGACTAAAAAAAATAAGTAAATGAAGACATTGCCCTTACCTTAATTTAATTTTAATGAGCCTATTGACAACTACACAATTAGACATTATTACATAAATATTTAGACAAATTAAAGTGACTAAACAATGAATATGTCTCATACTTTTGGTAAAGCAAAAACTATTTTCTCATACTATAGTGGGAGGTGAAAGAGAGGGACAAAAATAGAGAGATCATCTGAAAGAAAAATAGACAGAAATTTGAGAGAAAAGGTATTATATTTTAATAAATTAGAAACAAGTAGAAATTGGAATACATTAATAGAAGCTTTTTCTGCACTATCACTTAATTATGAATTTCAAAATAATTTAAAACTGTAAATTACTTTATAAGAAATATTTGAAGTTAAAAATAATCCTATAGTTTATCAAACTTGATCAATTTTACTTAAGTGTATATATGAACTTACAATTTTGAGGACTTTGTTTAACGAATGCTTATTATACATTGTTTACTAATGAAGGGGCTGATGCATCCAACACAGGAAGTGATGCAAATGGAAGAAAATGAAAACCTAACTGAGAAGCTTGCTGATTGCATGAAGAAAGCTGAGTCTATCCCTCACCACAACAAAGCTTGCCATTGCCAATGCTGCTGTGCCACTGAAAACTAATTCAAAGAACCCCTTTGATTTATGCTTTATTACATTACATGCTAGTATTAAATTTCTCCTCTTTTTTTTTTTCTTCTCATGCTAGTGATGTCAATGCAAAAACTGCTACTAATTGCTAATAAAATCCAGGGTTCAGACAGGTATACAACATTGTTCTGAATGCACCATCAAATTCATATTTCCTTTTTCATATAACTGGAACCAACTCATGCAATGTACTAGAGTCACTTTGCAGAAAACAAACCCAGAATTCACAAAAATATAAGATTTTTCTGGTGTTTGGATTTGCTCTTATATTTTACAAGTACCACATGAGTTCTGATATGGTGTTTCATTGAGATCTGGGCTTTGTTTAGGCCCTTTTGGATCCTTTGTTTTGCTTCTATGATGACAAAAAATACAACCCTTGAAAACACATGATTGAAAATCAAGAAACACAAGCTGAAGAATCTTAGAATGTTTGTTTAACATTAAAATTAAACTAATAATGAACAGTTTGTTTTACTTTGTCCAATATTTTTGAAATTTGAATAAAATATCACTTAAACATATGTTCTTTTATAAGAAATGTTCTGGAATGGGATTTGTGTAATGATCAACAATCTCATCTTAATATCAAGGGATGGGTTTGTGTTTCTATTCTAAATTGAAACTACTTTAATTAACTTCCATTTTTTTTTACATGAAACAAACATTTGAGACTTCAAATATTAAACTAAAACACACACTTAAATAAACTCATCAACTCTTATTCAAATTAGCTCGTAAATAATTCATTTCATTCAAATTAAAATTATTCATTTTATGATATGTTCACGTTTTGAATTTTTTTTCCATGCGTGCATAAAAAATCGAATTCAAGATTAAAAACTAAGGACATGGGAGATAAATAATATGCGTATTATCTGAACCATAGCAAAATGAAATGTTTGATAAAATAAGCACGAGATTTATTTTAAATTCCAACCGAATTCTTCTGCAAGCAATATATAAAGTTGAAACTAAGAAATTAAAAAATAATACATAATTTTAGCATAAAATATTTAGTTCAATGAAAGTGATTATAAAATTAAAAACATCATTTACAATTTATTTTAAAAAATACTCTTTGAAAAAAAAAGCTCTAAAACTGTTTTTATTTAAGGTAAAGAGTCAAAATTATAGTATAGAAATAAACTATAAATATCCTGAATATTTTTTTTTTAGTTTACAGTATTTTTAAATGTTTTGTAATTTATACAATATCAGTTATTAAAGTAAAAAAATATGAATAACAATACACTTCTTCTTTTAAAATACTGAGTTATCTTTAAAAAACAATTTTCATTCTTCAATTTAAATAAAAAAAAATCTCTTTCTCTTGTTTATTTTCAAACAAAGAGAGAGTTGTGAATAAAAAAATAAAATGAATAAACAAAGAAAGGGTTAAGTCATTCCTCAAATTGAAATCTGTATATTAACTATTATATACTTGTAGAAATCATAGCAAAAACACATTGCAACAACACACAAAATTTGCCCTCCATTCTCTCACTCTCTCTCTCTTTTCTGCATCCATTTAAAGCAATACCTGCACACCCAAAGCTCATTCATTCACACTGCCCCACCTATCTAGCACTGCACAAAAAAAATATTCATAAGGGTTGGCCTCTGTTTTTGGAAGAAGACAAAAACAGAGCACAACAGGGGAAAACAGAGTACAAGGTGAAACATGGTGAGTGAGCAGAGAATAGCAGAGGAGATCCCGCAGGAATCCAAGGTAGCGGCTTTGGAGACCAGTGGCACAATGAGCGGACCCCTCGTCGGAGCCGCCGACAGAACCCGCCGCCGCAGGAGGGTGGAGGCCATGCAGCTGCTTCTGAGAGGAGTGTGCATGGCCTCCTCTGTTGTTTCAATATCACTTATGGTCACTGCAAAAGAATCTAGTTCTGTCAATATCTATGGCTTTCAACTACCCCTTCAGTCCAAGTGGTCTTTCTCTGAGTCATACGAGTGAGCTTCTTCCATTTTCTTTTCTGTCAATGCTTAGTTACCTCTCTCTGTATATTCAACTCTTGTATTTTGTTTGTTTTGTTAGTTCAAAGTATTGTTTATTTCTTATTACTTTTAGTTGATATGTTAATGTGTTGTTCATGAAAAAAAGGCTTTTGTTTTTATTTTTGAAATTACCTTTTTTTTTTCTGGAGAGAGAAGTAAAGAACAATGCAAGTTGTGTTTCTGAACTAACCAGAGAGTAAGAAGCTGGTTCTTTTGAGAAGTATTTGAAAAAGATTAGGATTTTGGCATGTTAGGATGAAAATAAAAATACCATTAAATGTAATTTCTTAATGAAAATGAAAAAAATAAAAGGGTAAAAGTTATTTTTTGAATTTGATCTCATCTCTTTCAATGTCTTTCCCTGCCAACCAATCACAACCTTAAAGCAGACACCATGTTAAATTCTAAATAATATAAACACAGAGTTTCAAATTCATATTAAAAACTGATGCTGCATTCTCTCGCTATTTCTTGGTAACCATGCAAGAGTTGTTGAGACTTTACTCTCTAAATTTATTTTATTGGTCGATATGAGTATTATTTTATTGCCAACAAAACAAGTGTCTTGATTCTGTGGCTTGCGGACAAAATTGACTGCAAAATGTGGGACCTTGGTGGGGTTTGGTTGTCAACTCAAAATCATAATTCATTCATGACATTTGAATGAACAGTAAAATACCCGTGATCGAATTTCTCTTTTTTCTACCTTTTACTCTTTATTCTGCCTTTTTTTTTTTGTGTGTTTGTTTGTCCCTTTGCCTACAATAATGTTGCTATGATCTTAGTTTCCTATTTTTAGTTCTGTGATATACTGATGTAAAACTTGAAGTTGAATATCCATAACCTCTTTTTTAAGTCTTAGAAAAATATGTATGGTGATTTGTGTGAAGTTGTGATGGACAGATATCTTGTTGGGGTTTCTGCTGCTGTTGCAGCTCATTCCTTGCTTCAGCTACTCATTGGCATGTCCAGATTTCTTAGGACGTGTTCTTTGATTCCTTCCAGAAATCATGCATGGCTTATTTTTGCTGGGGATCAGGTATATATAGCTCCTCATATTTCGAGGTTTCATTTGTGATCAAAACTAATTCATAAAATATGAAATTTGACATAATGAGAGCCAAAAATAAAACTCAAGCTTCAATTTCTCTACTTAATTCGATGTTACGATACAGTTAATATAATTCCACATCGTTTAGGAGTAGCATATAAAAGTAAGTAAGATGATGGAATTTCGAGTTAAAAAACATATAATATTTCAAATATGATAATTAATCCTAGCGATATCTTATCAAACTTTGAGGAAGTGTAGACTGAAAGCCCTCTTTGATAAAAATGAACAAAAAGACAGTATACAATAATATAGCCACAAATCTACTATCTGTTACATTATAATAATTCATGTAATCTTTTAATGCAGACCATTTTTATGTAGGTTGCATAACATTTTTATGTAGATTACTATAGTATATCTCAATACAAATTGAGAAACCACGTATGAAAGTTATTATTTTTCAGTTTTGTCCCATGATATAGTGCTAGTCTCAAGATTTAAATTATGATAAAATTGCAGGTATTTGCTTATGCATTGATGAGTGCTGGATCTGCAGCATCTGGGGTGACCAATCTGAATCGCACAGGAATTAGACACACGGCTCTGCCAAATTTTTGCAAGCCTTTGCACCAGTTTTGTGACCATGTTGCCATCTCAATAGCCTTCACTTTCACCAGCTGTTTTTTGTTGGCTACCTCTGCTGTCCAAGATGTAATATGGCTCTCCCAACACTGAAAAAAGTTTCTTCATGTTACTCTGAAACTATGTCTTCCATACTATCATCCCTCTCCTTTTAGACCTTTTGGTCAGTGTTCATGTTCTCACCTCTCTTACATCTTGGTTGCAAGATGTTACTTGTGATATGTTTGAAGGCAGTGTATAATTACATGTCAATACTATTGTTATGAGCAATCTTATACCTTTTACCATGAACTGTGTAGTATCCTTTAGACCTTTACATGCATTGCAATTTGGACTTTGTTACATAATGAATGAAGGATTTTATTATTTGTAAAATAGTTATTATAAAAGTTAATGTGTCTTTGGAAATTGAATAATGTAAAACTATTTTAAATTGTACTTGTGTAGCTAATTTTGCATGTTTAACTACATTCAATTGTTTAATTTTATCAATTTAGTTTTTTCAACTTTAACAAGAATCCAAATTTATTTGGTTAACGACAGTATTTTACTAATGTTGCTAGTTTAGGTGAATTGATAAGCATGTTCTAACTCTTCACATAACTTTCTATTTTACTAATGAGCCTTTAAGAAATTCTTGTTGATGTAAACTCTGTTTTTTTTAGGATTTTAGTGTTATCGGAGTACTCTAATTAAGAAAAAGTTGCTTCTTTAGTAGGAAGCTACGAAGTTAATCCACACTAACTCTTAAAGTGACATTATTAGTCTTCATGTAACATTCCAATTATATCGGTTTATACGAACTTTAAATACTTCGAATATATATACATGTGAAACATAAATATAAAACATCCTCTATCATTTATAAATATCCTTCTACTGCCGAATATCTACAATAATGTGTTTATGTATCAAAACACAATCATGACATAATCACAATCACAAACATAACGTAAATATTTCAATTTAACATATAATTACAAATAATATATAAAAATAATATATGAGAAGTTTCTCTTCAAACATTCAAAGTGTTACGCATGTCATCAACAAAAAGATATACAATAATAAATTGTTTGAATTCAAAGATTAATATATCTGATATAATACCTTATTTACCTTACAAAGTATCAACTTTGACATAGAACTTATCTAACTATCTGAAATAAGAGATTAATTTCTAAGCATTTTGTTAAATATGAGTAACTTCTCACTTCCAACTTAATATAAAAAAAAAGCCTCTTTTAACCTTTATCACATGATATTCTAATCTAATTGAATCTTGTATCATTAAACATATATATTTCATCAGATTCTTTAACTTGATGTTTATACCATACATTAATAATTAAATAATATATTCATGCTTACTAGTTATAATATATATTCATCAAAATAATATCATTATCATTACATATAACATTAAATTTTATTTCATATCTTAGGTTGAGTTAAATTTAAAATTTATTACTTAAGAAATTCTTCATTCATTAATTGCATTTTCTGATTTTATCGCTTGAGTGACCTATTTTTTTTTACTAAATAAGAGAAGAATTTTCATTTTATCATCTCTTAAACAAAAATAGTTCTATAAGAGAGATAATGACACTAAACTCTTTTAAACACAAGTCAAAAGTCATTACGTGGACGTATGATGTAACTTAACAAAATTGCCCTGTACAAATAAACAAATAACAAATACTCATTACTAAAGTAACAAATTACACTCAAGTGAAAAATGTAAAAAAATAAAATAATTCAATATGTTTAACAACTTACAAAACCAATTTAACTATTTAAACATATTCTAACATATATTATAAATCCAATACAACATATTAGTACAATGATGAGTAAATGTGTAATAATGATATAATTCCTTAAAACAACAAATGTGAGAAGTGGCACTATACACTAATATTCATATATGAGGAAAGGAATGATTTTTAACATTAAAACATTTAGCATTAAAACATTTATGGCCATAACATCAAACTTTGTGTTAGTGTTCATGTGGTTAGTCAGAAAGAAAACTAGTCGCTGACATTGACCAAGTGTAAGGTGGAAGGCGGATTAGTAATTTAATTAACTTTTAGAAGCATTTGATTAACATCTCAAACAACAATAGAATTAGATGGAATATCAACAATTTCACGTTGAGTTTCTCCTTAAAGAACAAGGAAGAAAACAATTACATAAAAAGTTGTGTTTCATAATTTATATGAGAACGAACTTATAATATGCATTGCATAAGGTGAAGTTATGATTGTCCAATTTTATTCCAACATGAACTGATCCTCAACACTTCACACACGTTGTTGCCAACACTTCAAATCAAAACTACCCAAAAACCGTCACCCACGTAAAGCACCACTAGTCCATGCATGTCTCTATCTTATATAATAAACGTTGCATTTTGTTACAACCATTGGTTTTTGCATTTCAGTTAAGATGAACACAAACATGGCTTCCCTTTTGAGCGTGCTCTGTGTTGTGTTGGCTGTGACAAATAGCCCAGCCAAAATCCCTGCTAGGGAATTCAAAGTGGGTGGTCACCTAGGTTGGCACGAACCTCCCCCCAGTGACATTGCGTTTTACAATCAATGGGCTTCAACCAACAGGTTTCAAGTTGGTGACTCTTTGGGTAACAATGTTTAAACCATGTTCAAAAATTTAGTCTTATGTTTTGTCTAAAATAACTGCTACATTAACTGTTGTTGTGTTGTGCAGTTTTTGAGTACCAGAATGACTCAGTTGTGAATGTGAAGAGATGGGAATACTTTCACTGTGACTCAAACAGCCCCATCAACATGTTTGATGATGGAAACAGCACAGTGATTCTTGAAAGCCCTGGGATGTTCTACTTCATCAGTGGAACTGAAGATCAGTGTCAGAAAGGGGAGAAATTGATGGTGGAAGTCATGTCACCGCGCACAGTTTCACCACAAGCTTTCTCACCATTGCCACCTTCTCATAGCCCTGGCTCTAGGGTTTCTACTTCCATGGTGCTTGCTTCAGTTTTTGTAATCGTGCTCATTTTTGCACCCTGAACTTTTCTCTTTCTGCTCACTGTGATTAACTAGTTTTTTCTTTTTATTGATTTTAGAGTCTGAGTAGTATATATGTCTTAGCATCAGCATTTGAACAAAAATTACTTTTTTTTTACTACCATATACTTTGATTTTATGTTGTATTGTGTTATGGATTTTATTATGTATTAATTTGGTATTTTCTTTTCATTCTTGCACTTTTGGATATGTGTTGTGTCAGTTTATGAGTTCACATGTGACATGTTACATGTTACATGTTTCACATTCCTCGGCTGGCCCAAAGCAGAAAACGGCTGAATTTTGGGCTTTATCGAAACATAAGTCTTCAATCACAACTATTGCAAAGGTTCAAAGTATAAATGATGCATAAATTGATTAATAATTCAAGAAATATTGCATGATAATCTCTCATTGCCAACTAATATATAGAATAAAAATATAAATAAAATGAAAAAACTTCTCTTATGGACTATCTTAATCTATATACAAAATAATTTCTCCAATTTTTTTATTTTAATTTAACATAAATTAATTTTAGCCCATGAGAGAAAAATGTTTAATTTTGTTCTTATTTTCATTTTGTATCACTGCGTATTAAGGAACTTTGACGTTAAATTAAGTATAGGGTCTTCGTTGTAAGAAATTAAGAGGCAAATTTCCCAAAGTGTATTTTTTTTTTTAAATTCATTTTTTTATTTATTTCCGACAGACTTATTATTAATTTAGTTCAATATATAAATCTCATACTTATTTTTAATTTAGTTCAATATATAAATCTCATACTAATCTCATATATAAAAGTAAATTTGATTTTGAAAAGAAAAATTAAATTAAATTAAAATTTAATAATAAAATATATTTAGCAAAATTAAGTTTAAGTTTAATATTTGAATTTAGTTACTAATATAAAAATAATTTAAAATAAAATTAAGATTTAGCAATAAATTTAAAATGAAAAATTTGAAAATATTATATAATTTTTTAAATAAATTTATTGTTAGTTTTTAAATTATATTTATTACTAACTAAATCTATTTCTATATTAAGAACTAAATTCATAGTATGTAACTTTTTTTCTCAGTAACCACTCTTCTATTCAAATTAAATTAAATTTACATTTATTTTAATTACACATTACCAATAGATCTCAGGTTTACACCAATTTGAGAAATTTATCAAATTAAGACAATTACTATTATTTGATTAATTTGTTTTCTCCCTTATCATGTGTTTATGTTTTTTCATATTATAATAATTTATTTTCTCCCTTGTTATCGTGTTTATGGTTTTTCATATTATAATCATTTGACATGCTTCCATTTGGTCGTTTTCTTTACAAATAAAAATTTGTGTAAATTAAGAAAAAAATAATGAACGAATTCAATGCAGAACAACGACATCACATTGATTTTAAGATCCCACCACTTGATGAAATTGTCTTACTTTTCTAGTTCGAAATCTAAGGAGAATATCTCCTTTTAAAAGGTCGATTTTTAGTTTGTATACATTATTGCTGTACGGATTTATCTTTATATTGATGGAAAATCTTGATACGAGTACAATTAATATTAAACTTTTTAAATCATATACTAGAACGATAATATATATATATATATATATATATATATATATATATATATATATATTTTTTTTTAAATTATTTGATAAATATTTAAATACGCATACGTTAGAGAAAGAAATGAGATCTAAATTTTCAACTCATAAAACATAAAAATATAATAATAAATAGGAAACTTTATACTGAGTGTGAAATTTTTTTACACCGCAAAAAGAAAGTGTAATCAAATTCACTCACCCCATACATGTCATTCCAATTTTAATGTTGGTGCATTATTGAAAATGGTGGCTGTAGTTATCAAATAATTTAAAACCCGACAGGGGCACTAATCATCAATATTACAGCTTGTATCTAATATCCCAAAGAATAATAAGTTCGAGTTTAATGATTGATGTACCTCGTATATATGATGAGGTTTTTATAAAAACAAAAATTAATTTTTTTTATATTTTATTTCTTGGATGATTAATACCACACCTAAAAGTTGTATGGGAACTTGTGATATAAAACAAAAAAATAGCATGCAACATGTCCTTAAATATGATTATGAAAAAGTATAATTCATTATTTTTAAGTGACCATACACGTTTACAAAATTTGTGTTCTTTTCCATTTTGAAAGCAACGTAACTCAATCAACTTTCCTGTTATGGTGAGCTATAGGTCCATCTCTTTAATTTTTGCTTTCTCAACTAATGGGAATTTAAAAGAAAATTTACTTTAATGATTAAGTAGTTTAGAGTTCCATAGCTACTTGTAACCTATTAAGTGTGGATGCAAATGATTCAGAAGACACTGCAGAATTGCGATGTTTTAAACAGCGAACACAACTATATCATCATGTGATATGATCGGTAAAACCAAAATTGTTTCGGATTTTTTTAAGGAAGACAAAGAATCCACCTTGGTATGTCACATTGTGTTCATAATCTTTGTCTCTATTCTCTCTCTATATAGCTAGCAAGCATTAATTTGGAATAGTTTCTTGCCCCACCAATAATATTAGGACATCTTCTTTTCAGAAAAAATGAATTCGACTTTTTTATATGTTCAAATTAATTTATGTTCGAGTTTCAAAATAACGAAATAGAGAAATTATATGATTTCATATAGCAACCCTCCAAAAATAATAAATGTTTTACATTAACTTATATAAAAAGTAATTTTTTACATTAACTGCATTACAATTAATGTTAAATGTTTTTAAAATTGCTAATGTCATTTTTTAATATAAGAAAAAGATTGTTTAAAAAATTTTTAGGTATAAATGAAATGGTTATTAATTCTGACCAAAATAGACACCAAATTATATTTTAATTGTTAAATAACTACAAATAGAAGTAATGATTGAATTTAGTGACCAATTAAGTTAAATAATTGTTATCTAATATTAGCTACTAAGGTTTTAGTAACCTATGCCATTAGATTCTAAATTAGTCTCTAACTTAATTAGATACCAATTTAGAATCTAATGACATAGGTCACTAAAACTTTGTATCTAATGTTAGATACCAATTATTTTACTTAATTGGTCACTAAATTCAATCATTACTTCTATTTTGTAGTTATTTAGCAACCGAAATTTAATTTAGTGACTATTTTGATCACAATTACTAACCATTTTATTTGGTAGTTAAATATTAGTCTCTAAATAACTTTTTTTTTGTAATGCTTCATTATCTGTTACTTGTATCTTTAATCCGTGAATCATAACTAGAAGGAAGTTTGTTATTTATAAGATCGTATGTATTAAAGATTCACCACATTCAAGAATGAATAACCTTGTATTAATATTGGATTATTGAATTCATGAAACAAAACTTCTATCAATATATGATATATCTTGATCTTTTAAACATGAAAAAACTTAAAAAAAAATGCATACCAAAAATGCTAAACATAAATATTTAATCAAATTTTTTTGACATCCGTATTCTTAAAATCAAATGTATTTTATGTGTCTGCATATATGACAACTTATTCATATGATTCCCATAGTTTATAATTGAGATATTTGTTGCCTGCCAAATAATTGTATTGGTGAACAATTTTGTTATATGTGTGAAGACACATATGTCCTTATGACTTGTTTTCCTATAAACTTGGGTGTGGAACTTTGGTCACCTAACCAAGAAGATATGTACAAGACCCCAGGATATTTTTAACCATGATATAATTTGTATGAATTGTTTATTGTCACAATTAATATTTGCACCTTAAAAATACATAAAATAAGTATTATATTATATTATATATATATTAAAGGTTTGCATAACAATATTATAAGTCGATAGCGCATTTAACTTTCTTTGTTCAGATTCACGTTAAGAACGAGGAATATTCAATATTAAAACAGAGAGGTTATTATTTGATACTTATCTTCATAAATTTTTATTACAGATGGTTAAACCAACATAGAACGTGCCATGTTATATTACAATATTAGTTTACTTGTGTATTTTAAATATTAATTTTATATTCATTTTTCTTATAGCTCAAATAAAATGTTCTACTTCTATCATTAGTCAATAATGAATAATTAAAATATCATTTCGTCAAACAAATTACACATGTTTATGTCATTTATTAATATAATTTTTTTTCATAAAAATTGAAGTTTTTATTTGTGTTTCCTATCTTGTTTAAAAAATATAATTTAAATCTATCATCATCATATATATATATATATATATATATATATATATATATATTAATAATTTATATGTTACAATAAACTAAAAGTTTATTATATATATTAAGAAATATAGTACACAAAATAAAAATAATAATTAGCATAATAATGTTCTTTAATTATAGATCACATTTTAATTAAAAAAATATAAAACAAAATAATTTTATTTTTTTTTATAAATAATATTGAAATATGTTCCATAATAATATTTAAAAAAGAAAGGTAAGGTCTCTCTTCTTTTTTTTGTGATCTTAAGTAGTCATATTTGACAATAGTGTTTAGAATCAATACTAATCTCATCCTATAAGTTTGCTTATTCAAAACTGAATCAATTGAAATTTCTTTGAATTGTTTTTTCTTTATCAGTGCAGTTTGGTTTAATTGGCAGTTTAATTGCGGTTTGGTTTAATCAAGCCTAGGGTTGTCACCCATATTTAGGATTTCCCTTTATAAAGTATTTGGCCATAACAGCTATATTTTTTTTTTTATTATTTTGGCATGCACAAACTTTATTCTTCTATATTATCAATTATACACTTAAGTAACAAACTACATTATTGTCTAATAATAATAAATTTCCTAATAGTAATATTTTATGTAACCGTTTCCTTCTTTCAATTTTTTTTTTTCTCTTTCCGTCCTTCACAAATTTTTTACTGTTTCTTTAACTTTTATCTAATTCTATCCCTCTAAATCTCATACATTTCAAAGTCTTATAATTCTAAGAGTCAAAGATAATTTATAGTAGATGAGTTTTTTCAAACGTAAGTTCCTGTTTAATATAAATGTTTTTTATTCTCTTTTATTTTTATAAATTTGTTATCAATTTTGATGGATTAAATGATAAATTATTTTTTTAAACTTAATTAATTTTATATTAAATTTTGATTATATTTGAATATTTTATTCTAAATCTTTAGATTTTAAATAATTTTATTGGCTGAATTGGAATATGTTTCGAAGAAAGAAAATTAGGTAAGCAAATTTATTTATGTTCTTTTTTAGAATCTTAAGATAAATAATTTATATGTAAAAGTGACATAGTCAGAAAATTTTAATTTTTATGTGGAGATATGTGAAAGTGACTTAGTTAGAAGATTTTAACTTTTATGTGGAGATTATGTTTTATTTTGAAACTGTTTAAATATTGAAATTGAGCATTATATTTTTTGTTTAATAGATAATTGTTTTAAAATATTTTAATTTAAATATTTTTAGAGAGAAGTTGATTTAGTGGTTAGATTATGTATGATTAAAAGGGTTGTAAGTAAATTTAGTTTGATTTTTTTTTACTAAAATGTCACAAAATTAAATATGATAGTTAAGTGTGTTTTTGTTAAATTGATTATATCTATTAGTAAACAAAACTATAATGTTTGTGACTGAATTTAGTACCATTTTTTTTTAATTAAAATTTCACCAAATCAAATATTGATAGTTAAATGTGACTTACTTAAATTTTGTTTTAATTTAATATTAAATTTAAATTAAATCAACTAAATATTTATACTTGATTTTGACAAAATAAATTACAAGAAAAACAGTTTTGATTGATTTTTGATTAATTTGTCGGGTTGGTTTGATTTTTAACACTCTAATTATAAGTATAATTTGAAAAGTAACGGTCTTAAATTTACGTTAAGACTTTTAAAATTTTAATTAGAAAAAGCAAAAGACAACTTACCCGAATTCAAACCACACAACGTGTTGAAGGTGCCGCGTATCTACCATAGCAGTTTAGGTTCGTTAAATTTATTAACGGAGTTATTAACGAGATTAGACGAAATTAACAGAAATTACCGATTTATCGAACGCGTGGAATCAGACTTAATTACATCTTTTCATTCTTATATTTTATCTTTGATTTTTATTATTTTAAAATTTTGTATTTAGTCTTAGTAACTTTCCAATTAAATCCTTCATTATTCCAACCAGCAATTTAGAAAAACAAAAAAAATGCAATATTATTGTGATGTGTTTTTGAGTGCTTCAATGACGTATTCTATGTAGTGGAATTTTAAAACACTGCAACGGCTTAATCGGAATATGACATTTCAAATATTATTCAAAACCCTACAACGGTACACCTCCCAAAGCACAACCCTTTTTCAATTTCCAAATATAAAGTACTTTTTATTTCTTTTCAATCCAAAGTTCTTCCTCTTTTAAATATAAGAACATTAATTATAAATTTATAGTGATGTAAGAGAGTCCTATAAATATTAATTTTAACAAATTATTACATTTTTATTGCACTTTCCGGAGGGAGTATAATTTTTTTTGAGCTATTTGTTTGGGATTTGTTTGATAGTGTTGTTGTGTTTTTCTTTTTTCCATCTTCTTTCTGTCTGTTTGAAGCTTTTATTTAGTCAAAGAACACAAACGTGCCCTTATATGGAGGGAGTACAACTTTTTTGGATTTTTTTGATAGTGGTGTTGCGTTTTTCTTTATTCCATCTTCTTTCTGTCTCTTTTAAGCCTTTTAGTTAAACAAAACAAACGTGTCCTATTAATTTTGAAACGCTAATATATGGTCTAATAATATGTTACATTAATAAGTCCCTTTTTATTTATAAGAAAAAAAATACATAAATTAAGAAATTTAGTTAATCGAATTATATCTATCATTATTCTCTTAACATTCTTTTTCAAATATTTTTATTGTAAACGAACAATAAATTAATTGAAATCAGAGTATTTTAAGAAAAATGTCATTAAATAAATTACAAATAGTTAAAACTTATTTATATTTAAGAAAAATAGTCTTTGATTTTCGACCAAAAATGATTCACCATAACAAATTTTAAACGATAACGCCAAGTCAAAGAAGGAGAAATTCAAGACCCCTTATAAGATTAGCCAAACAAAGTAGTTACGGAAAGAAATGAAGAAATATGAGAGGATTAACTTATAGCATTAATCAAATCATTTGAATTACTTTTTTTATTTTTACTTATCTGATTAAGAACATTTATAACCATGTTATTAATCATGTTTTGTTTATATATTTTTAATACATTAAATATTTTTATTGCCCTCAGATCTATATGCTCATATTTATATGTGTTAAATTTAAGGTGGAATTCGAGTTCAATTCTTAATGAAAACACTTCGTTCAGATTTTTTTTGAACAGATCATATTCGTAGACAAAAAAAATATTTCGGATCAACAAATAACTAAGAAAATTGACAATTTTTTTTAAAGATTTATCATAAAAAATAAAGATTGTATTAAAAAGATATAAGCAACATTCATGTAAATAAAAATTATGTTTGTTAATCTGTATTTATCTTATGAAAATAAAAAATTAAAAGTAATATATCATATCTTACCGAATAAAGAGAGGTGGCTAAATGACGAAGGCGATGACACAAGCATATTAACGGATATAATTATAATTATAATAGTATAATCACATTTACACTTTTTGAAGACTGAAAACGATAAAGTTAAATAACGATTAAAGTTAAAACTGGTCACAACATCCAATTTGGCAATTTCTTTTTGGAAAAAGAAGTTGTGAATAGGCATTGGCTCACCCCCAATGTATTTAGAACTAATTTAAATGCATGGATATTTAAAAAAAATATATTATTGTTTAACTGGACAATGTTATTATATAGGATTATATTAGTGATCTTTGTAATAATTAATTTGAAATTGTATTTAACTTTTAACTAATTGATGTAATGAATTTCTTTAAAAATATAAACATATTTTATGTAATTTTAACGTCAGTGTGTGAAAGTAGTGCACGAAGTTAAAGTTCAAAACTAAATATTTATAATAAGAAAAGCATAAAATCTTCAAAATACTTTAATTAATTTAAATGATTTAATAGGGAATATTTTTAATTTTTTTTGCATCTTATGTTTATAAACAGATAATATAAGTTTTTTAATGTCTATGAGAAAAGCAAAATACCCGCTATTTTTCAACAAAATGTTTATAATTGAGTAACATTTATTATATGAGGGTACGACTGACATCATTTAATAGTATTGATAAAAACAATACTTTTAACAACTAGAATTCATTTTTGTGGAAAATTGTTGTGATATGTGAAATAATGACATTTTTTAAAATTAAAATAACTATTCTATAATTGTCTTAAAAAAAATACTTTTATATCAATTGTAAAAAAAATACTGAAGAAAGTAATTTTGGGTATATTGTATGACAATTAATGTATATAATTTAGATATGTTTCAAATTTTTGGACACATAAAAAAATCTAGAGGAAAAAAAAAACTCAAATGTCCAACTCATAAACTATGAATTTCAAAAAAAAAAAAAAATTGGTCTGAAATTTTCACAATCTAATAACGTAAAAAATAAATGAGCTACTGAAGACTTGATAATGACGAGTTTTGTAAAATTCATCCATTTAATTAACTCAAAAAATAAGTTTTACCGAGTATTTAATGAGTTCAAATTAAGTATTTATACTTTAACTTAACTAATTGACATTCTTAATTTCTTGGATCTTTCTGTTAATTTATAATGTTGGGCATCACATTCATGCTTCAAGTTATTAGCTTCTAACTATCATTCTTAGATTTATTGCATATATCTTGATTTCTTTATTCGTATAAACACAGACAAAAAAGGCATTGCAAAAATTAAAAGGAAATCATTTTTAAAATAAAAATTAAAAAAAATATAAAGATTAATGAATAACTAAACCTACTACATTTATAAATATTATATCCACATCATATATATGACATTTTTTTTCTTAAAATATACTGTTGGTATATTGATAATTACAACGTAACTAAAAAGAAGAATCCGTAACAGAAAAACTATTGAAATTGGAATGAATGGAGCATGCATGAGAATAATTTCTTAATTTGACAGGAACATGTATATTTGTCTTAATAGTGGTACGATTTGAAATTCATGTTACCTACGAAACTAGTATGATATATACATAAATTTAGTAAGAGAGAGAGCTCTTTAATTTACTAACTTGTATTTAACATTTTTGGAAACGATGTGAAATTAGAAATTTCATAAGTCTGCATCAAAGAATCCACATAAAATCACACACTTCAATTTTACCAATAAAACTATAATATGCGTGTTTTATTATACGTCCCTGTAAAATAAAAATCATATCACAGCCTAATTCCACTTCGTATAATTTATATCGACAATAAATCCAATTAATTCAAAATAATTTAACATTTAATTAAATAATTGATTCTTTTATGTTATTGGCTTCAATTGAATTTGTACTCTAAAAATAAACAGATCTTTAATGAAGTTTAAAGTTTTATTTGTTTTTCTCTTTACGTTTAGAGGCTGTGTATTATTAGAAATATTCTCAATTGATAACGATTATGATATTGACAATCCTATTATTTTATACAACCATTTTACAGCTGTTTTATTAATTTTTTATTAAATAATTTGATTTATTTTTTAATTAAATATGTTAATTTAAATGTGCTCTCACCATAAATATAATAAAACCCTCGTTTTAACGATTATGCATCTATATAAAAGTTTGCAGTCCTATAAAGCAAGCCAAAATCTAACACTAAATGCTCTAATTCAAGTTCAAAAAGACTTTGTTCATAATAAACTGCAATCACCCATAAATATACATAAATTTGTTTCTGAAAATGCATAAATTTATCCAAAATTTATAATACGGTTTCTCATTAAACGGGAAATAACATTTTTGTATTTTATGATAAACTCACATAAGCTGCATAACAAAAAATATAAAATTGTTTGCGCAATTTTACTAGAAAAAAATAATATATAATACTAAATTCGTAAATCACAAATTCGATATACAAATTAATTACTATTATATCCAATCAAACTTCAAAATTGAATGAATTTAGTTGATTGGATTGATCCAAATTGATAAAATCTTTCTATATAATAAATAAAAACACGTTAGTAATCATAATTTTAAATTAATATTTTGTTTATTTTAAAGATAAACCTTGACAGTTGTATAGTTAACGTATTAATTAAGGAAGTTGTTTCATTATATTCCTTTTTTATACTTAAAAACAACCGTTTGCAATTGCAGCTTGCTTTGACCCGAATGGGTTCCTAGATTGCTTGTTTCATACATACACAACTACATGCAATAACGGGATTCGCACTCACTATTATATCAATCTAAAACTCTTTCTCTAAAAAAACTTATTTTCTCCTTTTTCACTTTCACAATCTAAAACTCACTCACCAGAGTAATACTACTATTATACGTGTAAAAACGCATTAAATGTATTAGGAATTTTAAAGATGAAAGAAAACAATCACTGTATGCCCTTTTTTTTTATATATATAAAGAAAACAGTTATATAGTTATATATACATTGAGCAATGAATGAAGGAATTTGTACTTATTATAGTATTCCTTTTCAAATCTAGAAATATCAGTGAGCAGTGCTCATTTCATACATTATATACAACTAGGAGCTGAATATTATCTCAACTTGCAAAACAAAATAATTTCTTTCAACCTCACTTTCACAAAAAAATCTCATCAGAGAACACTAGCTAACTTTTGTGATTGAAATTGTTGAACAATAAAACTAGCGAACACAAAAGAAATATGGTAGGATAACTTAGAAAATTTCTAAAAATAAATAAAAGAAAATTGTGATAAATTGAACTCCATTTATGTACAGTAAGGAGATGTGGTAAAAATTTATTGGGCATTCCCATTTTGTGTCTCTAATGGTATAAAACAGAGGAAGCTAGGTATATAGGTAGGAGGGTGGATAGAAGGAAGAAAGTGACTGAAGTTGAATAGTGGAAGAGAAGTTGCTATGGCTAAGTAAGTATAAGAAGAAGTATCTAAAGTGACGTGTGAGGTTGGACCAGTGACAGCAGAAATAGCGAAGCACCCATTAATGACACTTGTGAATCCCACATGTTGGGAAGTGAAGAAGCACCCAATTTTCAATTTCAGATTGTGTATGAAATGATTTCGTTGTGGGTGGTACCAAAACTGGGGAAGCAATCCAATTTAGTGCAAACCAAACGCACCGTTCAATCCCAAATGGGTAATAGCGTTTCAGAAGAACACGCTTGCGGAAACAACTCATCGGAAAAGGCGGCGCAGAACGAGTCCAACGGCGGAAACGTCCAACTGTCGACAACATCGATCATCACGAACGAGTCAACGGACGAGTCGAAGCTGTCTTCGATGTTCGGAAGCTCCACTATCTCGCTCAGTTCGGATTCTTCGGAAGTTTCCGTTTCGGAGTCCGAGGTTCGTGTCACGCGGTCGAATTTAGACATGGAGGCGGCGGCGGCGGCGGCGGCTTGAATGTCACGTGGGGAGCACGTGAGGGGGCGGGGGAGGAGGCCCGCGAGTTCGGGGAAGTTGAGGATTGCGGATTGGCCCTTGATGGTTAGCGCCGCCACGTCATGGGCCCGCGCCGCCATTTCGGGGGTGGCGAAGGTTCCGAGCCAGATGCGGGATTTCTTGCGCGGTTCGCGGATTTCCGAGACCCATTTGCCCCAATTGCGCTTCCGCACGCCGTGGTAGACCGGGTGCTTGCTGCAGTCTCTGGGCCTCTTGGCCCGGGCCTGAGCCTTTGGGCCCGAATGCGAGGACGGCGAGGATGTAGAAGAGGTTGTTGTTGCGGAAGAGGTTGTTTCAGACGAGGTTGTTGTTTGTGTCATTGTTGCTACTGAAGAGTGAGAATGAATGTTTGGTTTAGCAAATAGATAGATACATATACATATAGAGGAAGTGTAAAGTCTAAGACTCTAACGTATAGCATAGGGAGAATGAGGACACACCATACATGGCGTAAGCCTTTCGTATTGAATCACACGCTCTCCTACAGCGACCCTTGACCTACCAATTATATATTTCACACACTTCACTCTCTCTTTTTCCACATTTTTTCTTCATCCAACGTGATTTCACTAAACGTTACATGTTAAACTCCGTTATATCAATTCCAATTCAAATCTCTTAACAGTAATTACAAACTTTTTTTTTTTTAGTTTTAATGGTCAGTTTAACTAAAATTCTTCTTTGTTTTACATAATTTTACAATTCATACGGACATAATTGAATGGATTTGATGTTCTCTTTATTTATAACTAGCTTAGGTCTATCTTTTATTGGCGAGACTAATATTAAAGTACGTTTATAACGTTTTAGACGTATTTGGAGTGAAACTAGTGACTTCTTTTCGCCTTGTTTTACTTTGTCGTCTTTTTAGCTGCTTTTTTCCCTTCAATTTGTTGTTTTAAATAATATATGCATATGAAAATGATAGGGTAAACAGTAAAGTTTTTTCTACACTATCATTCAAACCTAATGACAAAAAAATACTGAAAATTTGTCCAAGTTGGAGGAAATTAACATGTTCTTGATGGATATATATATATATATATATATATATATATATATATATATATATATATATATATATATATATATCTAAATCTAAATCTAAATCTAAACTACTTTGAATGGGGTTTGAAATTTCTTTTTATCTGTCTAAATAGACCAAGTTGATGTATCCAGAATTAAATGTTGACTAAAACTAATGTGTAGTAAATAAGATACAATATTTCTGAACTAATGGCCATTACACCAATAAGATCTAAGCACAGTCAGAAACGAAAAAGAAGCACTCTACCAATTACCCGTTTTTAAAATAAAAAAGTTGCAGTACTTATCTCACTTCATTAATTACAAGAAAAAGACAGAGACTATGGAAAAACCCATTTCTCGGATTTCACAAGAAACGGTTTAATGGAATGGAAGTTGTCTAAAAAAATAAGAAATTTGGGTGTGGAATATTCAATTTGACAAGTAGTGGTTCACATAGGTGTAGATAATTCATTGGAGAAAGGAGACACTACGGGTACAGAGATACCCCACACCAACGTTGTAGCCTCAACGTTCATTACAACATTTCTGGCTAAGTCTCCTAAGCCCACGTCTCACCTTTCTTGTGCCCGTTACCCTTGTGATAAAATTGTCTCATCTTTTGTCCATCACAAACCCATTGCTGTAGTTTCCTTTCCACCCTTTTGGTTTTACCATTTACTCGTTTCTCATTTTTCTTAAATGTTGGTGCATTAATTTAGACAACGACTTTGGATGAAAATGAAGGAATAAGAATCATAACCACACACCCTTTTGTGAGAAAAGAGGAGGGAGCACATCCACCATAGGGCACACACTAGGATTTGGGTTTGTCTAATGCACCATTAGTGTCTTAATCACCCTTTTCTAACAAGAGAAGGAGAAACATCTCCACCATGCATGCCTGGCTCGTATAGTTACGCACTACCAACATCTCTACCATTACGCTATAAGATTGCAATGCCCTAGATGTTCATTTGAGCGTAGCTCTTGCAAAACATTAATAGACGTGACACTTCACTTTTCAAGGTCAATAGTTTGGAGCTTAGATTCTTACAGTGGGTAGATAAGAATAAAAAAAGAATATCATTTGATGGTAAATATTCAACTTTGGTAAACTCGAGTAATATTATGAAGGTCCAATCAAATAAAGTCAGCTCTCTTTTCAGTTCTATTGGCTCCGAGATGGAACATGGAAGTCTTATTTTATATTACTAATAATTAATTGATTAATGGGATAATGATCACAAAAAAACATGCTATTAATACATTTTTTAATAGTCTAGGACAATAATAATATTAAGTCAATAACGTGGTTCCATCACGATTCGAGTTTGTCTTCACGTATATAGGATCATTATAACGACTCAAAAGAAATAAGACAAAGGAAAAGGTTGTAATTATTTATGCATAAATAAAATGATACTGTAGTGTGTATATATATATATATATATATATATATATATTTATTTACCTTAGTGGTACAGTATAAAAGGCTATTGTTATTAGAAACGATGGTGGCTAACACAAGAGTCTTCAGAGAAACTTCTATTATTTGAAGTTAATTTACACGTTTAGTTGAGAAAGAAATGGATCTGATTACAGAAGTTATCTTTTTCTATTATTATACTATTATCATTGCGTATTACTTTACAATAATTGAGGGAATTCGTTTATGAAAGCCCTTTTATTGAGCTGAATTCACATGCTGTGTTATAAAATTACTCCACTACTGTTTTCGTCAAATGATAATCAGAATTGAAATAGCACATGGTTAACTTAGCTAAGGTTTTCAATTAATATTATAATGGTATTATCTTGCATGATCTTAGAGTTGATTGCAAATATTCTTATGGTCGTAAAAGTTATACGGACAATTTAAAAATAAATTATTAAATTGAGGAAATTTAGAAATGAATTAAATATTTTTGTTTACTTAATACATTTGTCGTGTTGTTTTATTCTCCAAACAAATTGTGCAATGCAAATGATGTCATTGACCTTATGGTTTGCTTTCTCTCTCTGAATTACTCCACCTCTCTACACTTGTACGTTTTCCATGTGTTTTCTTGCTTCCAAGTTCATGTACACACATCACTCAAATTGTTTCTCCCTCTCTTTTCCAAACTAATTTGAACTTGTAGTGAGTGACTCTTCTACTCAACCTTCTGTTCTAAAATCAATACATGGTCAACGTGCATGCTCACTTTGCCACCTTTGGCACGAAATTAATGTCGTTACCCACGCATGCATGATGGGTCCAAACCAACACCTCTCACTTTAATCAAACCCATTGTTTCTAGGTCGCCATTAACGTATTTTTATTGTCTACTCCAAGGACACAACCCTAACCCTAACACATTACCTCCAGCTCTTTTTTTTTTTATACATTTACATCCATTGTAAATTCCATAACCCAATATGTATAGTGTGTGTCCAATCTTAATAATATTTATAGTTGTATTTATCTAGTAATAAGATCAAATTCATCTAAATCTTTACATGTTAACTGAGTTAATTGTAATTATTTTGATTGATTATAGAAGTTATAACTCGATATCTCAAATCAACAAAATTATTATTTAATGATAATTATATGACTTTAATAAAAAAGACCTTATAAATATTACTTATGTCATACGAGGTAATTTATCTATCTCAATATATATTTACTAAAATATTTTAAATACTTTTATTTCATTCTTACTAACTTGAATAGGAGAGTACATGTGTACTTACCTATTTTTCAAATCAGATAAAAATAATAGTGCGTGTATGCATAACTTAACCTAATTAATATATAATAGAAAGTTGAATTAGAAAAAGATTGATAGCTCATTATATAAACGAAATAT